>Ga0189286_100032_pt1 | contig 122219 bp, 116 predicted proteins | sample UW69minimetaG_FD_130330 | JGI IMG/M metagenome (GOLD analysis project Ga0189286, IMG submission 130330) | Marine microbial communities from the Costa Rica Dome - UW69 mini metaG | ecosystem: Environmental > Aquatic > Marine > Oceanic > Photic zone | place: Costa Rica: the Eastern Pacific... | reverse complement strand
TCACCAGAGGCATTTTGGGCAATCATTTGTTTATACCGATCCACAGCGGCATCACCGCGACTGGGATCGAACATCAAACCCAGCGAGTCCGACAAAAACTTGCCATCATACATAGTGGTCGTTCGCAAAACGAGACTATGGATTTCGGTTGGCAGAAATGAAGCAGGAGTGGGATGATAGTAAACCAAATCATAAAGCCACGCATGACAGGCGTCCGCTTGGCGGGTATCGGCAGCTTATTTGTAACTGCGAACTGCATAACATCGCGCATGGCAGAGAAATCACCGCGCCGATAATGAATCTCGACCATCCCTCTCAACCAGAGGGAGTTTCTTCCGTATTCCGCTTCATAAACAGCCAACGCGTCTTCACACTCTTCAAGGCGCGAGGCCTTTATGAGGGCTTCGATCAGGAGAGGGTAGTGTTCTTTTGGCCGTTTTGATGTGTCTATAAGCCGGCGCGCCCACCAAATTGCCGCCGAGTGGCGACTATTCGCAAATAGTATTTCTGCCGTCATCACCTGGACATTCTCGGAATAGAATTTTTTGGCGTGACGTCCAAGCGTGAGGGCACCGACTTCGTCCACTGGCTGTATGGTTGTTGCCAGCGTAAGCATGCCTGTGGCACGTAGCCGATCGATACTAATCGCGGCAGTACGTTCACGGGCGTCATCCACCCCAATTCGGAAGACCCACTCAGATGGCATTGAGCCGGCTTTACCGGGGTGCCGCAACTCAAGATTTTTCCAACGCTCAAGCGCAACAGCCCAAGAATCAGAGGCAATTGCGACTTCCGCATGCAGCTTTAGCAAGGGCATTTGTCTTGGATACTTCCTCACCAAAGCCTGCGCTTTTTCTTCGGCCTGGTCTAGAGCACCAGCATTGATGAGCGCGCGAACACCTCTGACGTAGCTGTTTATCCTTGCTTTGCCTCTTGCTTTTTCACCGCGTAAAAACCATGTTTCCGCAGCAGACAACCAATCCTTTTTAGCTTCTGCCAGAAGACCTTCGACGCGAAGCAACCTCTCATTGTGAGGTTTAGCTATACGTTGCTCCGCCAAGAGGGCATCCGCTTTCTCTAAGTTGCCTATCTGCACAAACACATCTGCTACAGAAATCTGCAGTCGCGAACTGACAAGACATTTCCCATTCTCAATCAATTCCCACCGTTGAACCACGTCACCCGAGCGCTTTGTCTTCAATGCCAAACGGCAATAGGCTTCCGACAAGGCATCGTCATCTGGGAACTTCGCTTTGGCGTCGCGCAAAATCTCATCTGCACGCGCCCAATCGCCACTTTCCGCGGCAGCTTTGCTGGACCGGAGATAGGGCAAAATGGGCCTCGGCAGTTTCTCTAGTTGCCAATACGTAGCGGTTGCCGAGCGCCCCATCCCAAGTCGCTTCACTGCTCCCCGAAACTTGCTCCGGATCACTGCTCGAGTGGCCGCTGGCAAGCCTTTGAAATATTTTCTCGCAACAGTCTTTTTAGCAGATTTTTTGGGCATGGAATTCATTTCTAATGTTACAGTGCAGTTTATTTACATGGCCACTTTATTACTGGATTCTAGAAAGATCTTGCGAGTAGCGCCAATTTTCACAGACACATCTCCAAATTTTCCGGTCAAGTCAATACTTCGGGGCCCGTCGGCAGAGTTTTTGGAACTGCCTGGGAAATCTCGTTTGGGCACGGTCGCATTCGATCTGCCGCACCGTCTCAATCAGCGGCACTACTTGCTGTTACGGCGGCTTGCCGAACGGTGCTTGTTCAAACTTGCGACATGCCCGCTTCGGCCTCGATTTGCTTGCGCGACTTGCGCGCGCGTTCGGTGGCCGACTTCAACTGACCACAGGCCGCCATAATATCCTCGCCCCGCGTTTTGCGGATCGGGGAGGCATAGCCCGCCTGATAGATGATGTTGGCAAAGGCGCGAATGCGGTTGTTGGAGCTGCGCTTATACGGCGCGCCGGGCCATTCGTTGAACGGGATCAGGTTGATCTTCGCCGGAATGTTGTAGCGTTTGATGTGATCGATCAAACGGTGCGCGTCCTCATCAGAGTCGTTCACACCGTCGAGCATCACATATTCAAAGGTGATGCGTTCGGAATTGGACACCTTCGGGTAATCCGAAAGCGCTTGCAGCAGCTCATCGATTTTCCAACGTTTGTTGATCGGCACCAGCACGTCACGCACGTCATCCGTCGTCGCGTGGAAAGATATTGCCAGCAAGCAGCCGATCTCCTCTGCCGTGCGCGCAATCTCCGGCACCACGCCAGAAGTCGACAGTGTGATCCGACGGCGAGACAAAGAAATGCCCTCAGGGTCCATCGCAATCTTCATCGCGTCGCGCACGTTGTCAAAATTATAAAGCGGCTCGCCCATGCCCATCAGCACGATGTTGGACAGCAGACGGGTTTCATCTTTGGGTTCACCGGGAACCGGCCATTCACCAAGGTCATCCCGCGCCACCATCAGCTGACCGATGATTTCGCCAGCCGTCAGATTGCGCACCAGTTTTTGCGTGCCGGTGTGACAGAAGGAACAGGTCAGCGTGCAGCCCACCTGCGAAGAGATACACAGCGTGCCGCGATCCTCTTCGGGGATGTAAACGACCTCAACCTCATGACCACCAGCAATGCGCACCAGATATTTGCGCGTGCCATCTTCTGACACCTGCCGTGTCACCACCTCGGGCAGTGCGATCTCAAACTTTTCGTCGAGCTCCGCGCGATAGGCTTTGGCGAGGTTGGTCATCTCGTGGAAATCGCGCACGCCCCACTGATAAATCCACTGCCAGATCTGCCCGACGCGCATCTTGGCCTGCTTTTCCTTGGTGCCATTGGCAATCAGAACTTCGCGCAGCTGATCACGCGTCAACCCAACAAGGTTGATCTTACCACCTTCAGGCAGCTTGCGGGGAATGGTCATCACGTCCTGCGTGATTGGCGCGGAGGTACTCATGGCTCTGGGACTCATCTGGGAATTCAAGCGGTGCAGATACACCATTTAGGGCGTTTTGCAAATAATGCCAGAAAACGCGCTTAACGCCTAATCCAACTGACAGCCCGTGTCAGTTGGCCTGTGGGAAAAGGCGCATATCACAAACGGACAACACAGGAGACCATCATGTCTGTTATCGAAATTGTGCGCTACCGTCTGAAAGACGAAGCAACGCCGGACCAAGCCGTTGCCGCCTGGGGGAAATCCCAAAGCTTTGCCAAGGCACAGCCGGGATTCATCGGGCGTCGCATCGCCACCAGGGCCGATGGGGAATGGATTGACGAAGTGGAATGGGAAAGCCTTGAACATGCCCATGCTGCAGCGTCCGCATTCAATCCCGAAACCTATCCTGAACTGATGGACCTCATGGCGGTTCTGGATCAAAGTTCCATGAGCATGACCCACTACACCATTCAAGGCAGTACATCCTAAAATGCGTCGGACCGACCGTCTTTTTGATCTGATCCAGCTCCTACGCGATGGGCGTCTGCACACCGCGTCCGATTTGGCGGAACAGATGGAGGTGTCGGTCCGCACCATTTATCGCGACATGGACACGCTGGTGGCCTCTGGCATTCCGGTCGAAGGCGAACGCGGGGTGGGCTACATCCTGCGCGCGCCGGTGTTCATGCCACCCATGGCGCTCACACAAGTGGAGCTGGAGGCGCTGCACCTTGGGGCGGCATTGGTACGTCAGACTGCGGATACTGAGTTGCAAGAGGCGGCCACACGGGTGCTGACCAAGATTGATCAATCGATGCCGGAGCCGATGTTTGGCGCGCTGGATGGCTTTGGCAAAGAGATATTTGCCGCGCCCGAGGTCGAGGCGAGTTTCGGCAACATGCCCACCATCCGCCGCGCGATCCGTGAGCAGCTGGTGATGCTGATTGACTACACGGCGCTAGATGGTCGCCACAGCCGCCGCCGTATTCGCCCGCTGCAAATGGAATACTGGGGCCGCGCCTGGACCTGCACCGGCTGGTGCGAGGAGCGCAGCGATTTCCGGGTATTCCGCGTCGACCGCATCAATGACATCCTCGTGCCCGGCGACCGGTTCGAGCAGGAACCGGGCCAGACTTTGGTGGATTACCTCAAGCGGTTTGAGGCAGGTTAGGCCCGCTTTTTCACGTCGACAACCTGCGCTGCTTCGATCTTATCCAGTCGCCGCCGCCATTTGTCCGTTTTCTGTTTCATTGCCAAGAGCTCTGGAAACAGCTCCGCCATTTCATCGGCGTCCAGCTGTTCAAACAGATCCACATTGCGCCCGGGATGGCGCATTTCCACATGCATACCGTCCACCGTCGCCACACAAGGCGTGTCGCAGACAAAGAGATAAAACTCCGAAGAACCTGCGGTGTCCTCGGAGATGCCACGCCAGCCCACTAGGTCTTTGACCGGCACAAGTACTTCGCGCGCGGTAAAGGCCTCTTCGAACTCCGCGCCTTTCATCCACAGCCGCGCATCTGGCGACAGCCAGCAATCGCGTGCGGGTACCCGGCGCCCCATCGCGCCTGCAGGCACTTTAACCGGTGCGTTCTGTGCAAACAGCCGCCCAACCCAGCGCACGGGCGTCAGCCCGTGATCCCGGCTGACAACCTCGTCGCCAGCCCGCAGCTCTTCAATGGCCACTTCGCCAAGTCGTGTCGCAATTTTGGTGCCACGTGCCACGCAGCCCAATTCCAGATTGCTAATCTCCAGCGCGATTGCTGGTGCCTGTGTTTGTACGTCCTGGGCCATTGACTGCTCTCCCATGGCTTGTGACCCAGCCGGTTGATCCGGCTGGCCTCCCCCATGGTGGCAATGTCAGGCATTTAAGGACCCTGGCAGGGGCCCTGCTTCGGTTTGCGCGAAGCAGTTACTTACAGCGCTTTTCGGCGTCTTCCACAGCGGCGGTGAAGCCGCGCAGAGAGAATGTGTCGCTGGTTTTGGTACCACGCGAGGAGCGCGCAACAAAGGTCGCATCCGCGCCGCGCTTCATCGCCGCAACAATCTTGGCGTCATCGCCGGAAGACGCGGGCCAGGCCCATTCGCCGTCGGTGATCATCACAAAGGCTTGGCCATCAATGGACACATCCACAGTAGAGCCGCCCGCAAAGGGATAGCCGCCAGTGAAGCCCACTTGGGCCGCCACATCGGCGCTTGGCACAAAGGACACCATCAACAGGATGTCGCTGCGGCGCACGGCCACAACCTGGCCGTTGCGGGTGTTCACAGTCTCTTTGGCGGTGCTCACTGCCCAGCATTCCTGCTTGCCACCGTCTTTGTGCTCAAACACGCTCCAGTCGGTGATCGCATTGACCTGATTTTCGCTTGCGGCCTGTGCCGATACCATACCGCCCCAAACCGCAGTAGCGGTCACGGCCAGCGCTTTCACCCAACGTGATGTCATTGCTCTTACAGCCTCCAAGCTGTGTATTGCCTCTTTCGTCCGCCCGTTGGCTTTGCACCATTTGAAGTGGGCTGGACATTGTTATACGCGATGCGCAGAGTTTAGCCCATGTTTGTTGCCGCGCGAAAGACCCCTTGGCACAAAATTGCCCACAATTGCGAGAGAAATCATGACCAAAGCCGTGCCTATGACCGAAATCTGGCGGGGAGACATCCTGGAGAGCATGCATTCCGGCCATGCGGTGGTCTGTAATGTCGATGGGGATATTCTCCATGCCTGGGGCGATCCGGACGCGATTGTGCTGCCACGCAGCTCCTCCAAGATGATCCAGGCGCTGCCCTTGGTGGAAAGTGGCGCGGCGGACGCGGCTGGATTGACGGACCAGCATCTGGCGCTGGCCTGCGCGTCCCACAACGCGTCTGCGATCCACAACACCATGGTCAACGACTGGTTGGCGGCACAGGGTTTCAGCGATAACGACCTGATCTGTGGTCCCCAGGAACCGCGCGACATTGGCATTCGTGACGCGCTGATCCACTGCAGCGATCCGGTGTGCCGGGTGCACAACAACTGTTCCGGAAAACACACTGGCTTTCTAACCCTGTCCAAACATCTCGGCGCAGGTGGGAACTACACTGACATCGATCATCCGGTGCAAAAGGCCGTTCAAGCGGCACACGAAGAGCTGACCCATGAGGCCAGCGCAGGCTACGGCATCGACGGCTGTTCCGCCCCAAACCACGCCAGCACCCTCAAAGGCATGGCCCGCGCGATGGCGTTCTATGCGGCCGCGCGCGAAGGCAATGGCACCCGCGAAACGGCGGCGGCACGCCTGCGCACCGCGATGGCTAAGCATCCTGAATATGTGGCGGGTGAAGGCCGTGCCTGCACCAATTTGATGCGCGCCATGGGGCACACTGTGGCAATCAAGACCGGGGCGGAAGCCTATTTTGTTGCCATGCTGCCGGAACAAAAACTGGGCGTGGCTTTGAAAATCATCGACGGCGCCACCCGCGCCTCGGAAAACGCCCTGGCCGCCATTCTGGTGAAACTGGGCGTGCTCGACCCAAACCATCCTGAGGCGCAAAAATACCTCGATGCGCCGATCCGCAACTGGGATGGCCTGCAAACCGGCGTCATGCGCGCGGCGTCTACATTGAACTAAACAAAAGGCGGCCCGCCGGCCGCCTTACATTTCCATCGCCTCTGCGACTTCCACAGTGCCCATACCGTGTTCGAGGATGGGGCAGCCCTTGGCGATCTCGCAGGCGGCATCCATATCGGCGGCATTGACCAAAGTGTAGCCGGACACCGGATTGGCTCCACCGTCATGCGCAACGCCATGCACCGTCACAGTCTTGGACATGCCCGCAGGATTGCCGCCATCAACGAGATCCTCGCCGATGCCTTCCATCCATTTCGTCCAGGCCGCCATGACCTGCTCGCCTTCCTCTGGCGTCTCAGGTCGTCCGCCACCGTGGTAGATAAACATAAACTTGGGCATGGTACGTCTCCTTCCGACAAAAGAACTGTCTTGAAAGTCATGAAACAAACGCAACACCCCGCAGGATGACGCGTTCGTCCAGTGTACCACATTTTGCTGATTTAGTCTTGCAGCAGGGAGTTCCCCTACAAGCAAGTCACGGCCAATTAGCCTTTTATCTTCGGCAGCCGATCCAGTTCTTTATAAAACTGACCGTTTGCCGTCTTCTCAAGATCAACGCGGTAGTTCATGGCCTGCGCACGTTCTTCGGCGAGGTAATCGTCACCGTCAACAATCACTCGCTTCAGCAACGTCTTCAGCTCATCCACATTTCGGTAGAGATAGCAAAACGCATTTCTCTCCTCAAAATCGTCCGCCACCAACGCAGGCGGCTGGGGATAGTACAAAAAGATCGGCACATTGATGAAAAGACACTCCGTCACCGCAGCCGAGATATCACAAACGACAAAGCGCAGTGGCTTTTTCAAGATATCGCGCAGTTGAGTGCCCTGGTCCGGCAAAAACAGTCCAACTTCAGGAGCTGATAACGCCTCACCATTTTCATCAATCGTCTTAGTGATCTGCGGTGGCTTATGCGCTTCCACAACCCTTGAAACCGCTTTCACGTCGGCGTTCGTGGACCAAGGGTGTAGCTTCAGGAAGCCAGCCGCCGTGTCTCCCAAACTCTCTTGCGCAACGGCCGCGATGCCTTTGATGATATCAAGGGAGGAATAATTGGTGTTGGCGTAATACCCACGCCAAGTGGGGAAATAGCCCCATTGGTTCCGCTCCTCCAAGCCGTATTTTGGCAACGACTTGAACCAGTCCTGCATCCACGGCTGACCCACAATAGGAAACTTCAGCGCAGAATAATCGCCGGACACCCGGTCAAAACGGTCGCGATGCGCCTGACCTGCCACCCAAACCTCATCATAAAGGCGGAAGCATTTGTTGGCGCTGGAGGCTTTGTTGCTATCGCCATGGCCAAGAAACACATGGGTCAGATCCGTGTTGCGCACGACTTGCATATTCGCGCCATTGTTGGCCGGGTAGAAAACAGCCTTCAGATTTGGCATGCGGTTCAACAACGGCTCAATTTGAGCCATTGTTGAAATGGGGTAAACGTGTGGGTCGTCATTTACTGACCACCAGCCAGCGGAAAGGCGAAAAATCGAAGCGTGAGTTCCCGGCCGTTTCGAAAAGACCGGGTTCCACATATTGTAGTGGCTCAACGCGTTCTTCTCAGCATAGTAGACTACATACTCTATGTCTGGCAGAGGTGTTTTTAGGTCCATTTCATTTGCGGAAATCGCATGAAAACACGCTGAGCGAACCGCAACCCCGGAACCTGTGTACTTTTTGATCGACTGCACATTTTCGCGCGTCACAAAAGCCCTGGCAGCTTCTTTTCCGACGTTTTTGAGCAGCTTAATAAACATGATTTATTATTCCGGAATCCGGCGACTTCAGCAACTTGAGCACTTGCAAAGACACCTCTTTCGGCTGCAACAAAGTACTTGGGTCTTCTCCTGGGAAGGCCGCGTGGCGCATAGGCGTATTTGCCCGTCGCGGCACGATACAATTCACCCGCACATCGTCTGGTGCCCATTCCTCACACAGCGCCTGTGTCAGGTTGACCACTGCGGCTTTGGAAGAAGAATAGACAGCGTAGTCTTTACGGCCACGATAATAGGATGACGAAGACACCAACATCAACTGGCCTTTGGACGCCTTTAAGAAGTCATAAGACAGGCGCGCGATATTTAGCGCGCCCATATAATTGGTCTGCACAACCCGCTCCAGATCGTTTGGATCGATCTCCGCCAGTTTTCCGATGTGCAGCACACCCGCAAAATTGATGACCGCATCGATTGGCCCTTTTGCCGCGGCAGCTTCTAGCGTCGCGGCCACATCATCGGCCCTTGAAATGTCACAGCCTGCACTGCGCGATGCGCCGTGAACAGTGGCTCCAAGGTTCTCAAGGTAGATCTGCGCATCTTCACCCAGACCGGAACTGGCGCCAAAGATCACGATATTCATCGCCGAGACGTCCACGTTAGAAGCACGCGCCTGAGCCCCGGTTTGACCGGTCATGATCAGTTGCTCTGCCATGAACAGATCAATCGGATGGGTGATCTTGATGTTGCTTTCATCCCCGTCAATCAAACCGATCTTTGCCTGCGGGCGGGCCGCCAGATACATGCCGCAATCATCAGTAAACGTTGCCGCGGCCAGATCCGGCACCTCGTCGATCACGTCACGCAGTTTTCCGAGCCAAAAACCTTGCGGTGTCTGCCCCCGACGAAAGGCTTCGCGACGGGGAATCCGCCCAATCAGATCTATGGCACCCGGCTCCACTTCAACCAACGTATCCGCGGACGGGATCACCACGTCCACAGCATCGTAAATATCCAAGCCACTGTAACAGGCGTTGATTACGTCGTGCTTGATGAATGGGCGCACGCCGTCATGCACCAGAACCTTGGTTTCGGCTGGGCCTTCAACTGCCTGCAAACCCGCTCGGGTGGATTCCAGGCGATTTGATCCACCTTCAACAATTTTGATCGAAGGATGCGCAATGTCGGAGACAATTTTCTTCGCTTCGTCCAGGATTGTTCCGCGGCTGACCAAAATGATCTGCTTCACGTTTTCGCAGGCCGCGACGTTTTCCAACGTGTGCTGCAAAATCGTCTTTCCCGCCAACATGGCCAACTGTTTTGGCTTTTCCGACCGGAAGCGCGTCCCAGAACCGCCAGCAAGAATGATGAAGGCAGACTCGCTCATTTTCCTAGCACCGCTTGTGTGACTCGTTTCACGTATGTCTTCAGCCCACGGTGTTTTTTCTTTGTTTGATTAGCTTGCCACTTCAAACGTTCGGTCCGATGAGCTTCAGTTTGGTGAGGCAAGGTGGGCATTTCACCGGGGAAATGAGCCTGGGCCAACTTTTTCTCGAAAGCTTCACCTTTGTCCTCGCCTTCTTGATAGACATGGCGCAAATTGTTTTTCTCCAGGAAAGACAACCAGGTTTCAAAGCGGGCCGCGTGGTTCCGTTGCAATGGACCGTAATCGGCTTCCGCATAAAGCTCGCAAGCCAGCACCTTGGGAGAGATATCCGACATCGGTTTGTGTGGGATTTCGAAGTAGCGTGCTAGTTCCAGTGTGCGGCTATCATGCGCCATAACAAAGGAAGGCGTGCCCGCCAGAAGGCCCATAACATTGCCGTGAATGCGTGTGCCAAACACAAAATCGTATTTGCGCAAATGATCAAGCCAGGTTTTGGTGTCTATGAACATACGCAGCCGATCCTCTTCAAACATCGGGTGGTCTGTGGTCTTGGGAAAAACCTTGCCAGGCTGTTCCAAAAACTCGCCATTCCATAGTATTTGATCAAGGCTTTCATTATTTTGCGGAATATACACTAGTTTTTTATAGTGCTTATAGTTCCGCTCAAAAATTTTGCTGATACCTCTCACATAAGGGGAGACATTCATCGAGACTTTATCAGAGGGCAAAAGCTCCTCGCGGGTCTGTATCTGCGGAAGACTTGCGCCATGATAAAACATCGACGGACATCCGATCACATCGATTTCGTCATCCGAAAATCCGAGGCTGCGCAGAAATTCATAGGTGTACTCACCCCGAACCCCAATAGAGGCAGAACGCTTCAATACTGCCTTACAGAATGCAGCCACATCTGGCCCCATTTCGGCAATTGCCTCAGGCGTCGCATCCAAACCGGCCTGCGCTCCCACGCCAGTGACTACAACCGGAATTTTGAGCTGCTCTACCAAATCGGTAAATTTGCGCAGATGAGGCAAAAAGGACGTGCGAAACGCATTGGCAAACGGAAGCACCACCACATCATAGTCCGAATTGACGACGGTCGCGCGGCTAGGCCGCGCCGAATAGCCGTTCATGCGGAGAGTCGTGTTTTTTGTCGACAGGGTCCGCCAAACCGACTCCGCGAAAATCAGGTTTCCGCTGTTGGTACCCAATTTGTTGCGAGCTAATGTGTCTTCGTAAGAGATATATTGAAACGGGGATTTTCCACCGCGCATCAAAATCCGGGTCATAAGCAATAGCCTTGGATAACTGCGTTAAATTCGCCCATTTCGGGCATGGCGAGGACATAAGGTGGTTGACGGATCAACGCAAGCAGACGTTGCTTTTCAAGCAGGAACGCCTGTAAAAATTGCGGGGAACCGCCAATCTACCAGCTAGAACTTCGGAGCGTCTCAAATGCGCGCCAAAGGTCCCGATCTCACTCCTAAAAACCCAGCCTTAAGCCAACGTCAACATGAGAAAATGTTTAGGCTGCATCTGCCATTCTGGCTGTGTTGGTTGAGTGTTTGCCGACGATGCTTCTTGGTGACACCATCTACCTCACAGCACGTCCCACAACAGCTTCAGCGCCAGCACCATGGATGTGACCACAAGCAAAGGGCGGATGAGTTTTGCGCCTTTGGCCATTGCCATCTTGGCTCCCAAAGCCGCGCCAAGCATCTGCATCACGCCCATCGCCAGCCCAATCGCCCAGAGGGGTTCAGCCACCAGTATGAAGCCCGCCAAGCCGCCGACATTGGAGGCAAAGTTCAAAAGCTTGGTGTGGGCCGTGGCTTTCAGAATGCCGTAGCCGCCCAGCGCGACAAAAGCGATCATGTAGAAACTGCCAGCCCCCGGACCAAGCAAACCGTCATACGCGCCAACAAAGGGCACCGCTGTCCAGGTGAAGGCCAAAGGCGACAGGCGCGCGGTTTTGTCCATGTCGCCCGGGTCTTTGCGGAAGGCAAAGAACAGCGCGATACCAATCAGCAAAACCGGCAAGATGAGGCGGATCCAGTCGGTGGGCAGCACGGAGACCAGCAAGGCCCCCGCCAAAGAGGCAGCAAAGGCCAGACCGGCGGGCAAAAGCTGCTCGCGCAGATTCACCAGACCGCTTTTGGCATAGGAATAAGCCGCCGTGCCGGAGCCAAACATGCCCTGGATCTTATTGGTCGCGAGCGCCGCCACCGGTGGCACACCAGCGATCATCAAAGCCGGCAAGGTGATCAAACCCCCACCGCCCGCAATCGCGTCGACAAACCCGGCAAAAAATCCCGCCGCCAAAAGGATCAGCAGGCCTTCCAGTCCAAATTCAAACACAGATCAGACGCCTTCGAAGTCAGACTGGGCGTAACCCTGAATATAGAGCAGCGCGGTCAAATCCCCATGGTTGATGCGGATGTCACATTCCGCCGCCACCGAAGGTTTGGCATGCAGCGCAACACCGGCGCCCGCCAGACCCAGCATGCCTAAATCATTGGCGCCATCCCCAACGGCCATGACATCATCATGGGCAAGCCCAAGTCGTTCAGTGATCTCTTTGAGCGCCTGCACTTTGGCCTCCCGCCCAAGGATCGGACGGCCAACATCTCCCGTCAGCTTACCCTCTTCCGCCAGCAAGGTGTTGGCGCGGTTCTCATCAAAACCCAGTTCATCCGCAACTTTGGCGGTGAACGCTGTAAACCCACCAGACACCAGCGCGGCATAAGCACCTTGCGCCTTCATCGTTGCCAATAGCGCTTTGCCGCCGGGCATAAAGGTGATGCGCTCCGCCAGCACTTTTCCAATCACACTTTCGTCCAACCCTTTCAGTAGCCCGACACGCTCTGTCAGCGCACCTTCAAAATCCAGCTCACCGTTCATCGCCCGCGCGGTGATATCTTTGACGCGTTCACCAACGCCAGCCTCATCGGCCAGCTCATCGATGCACTCCTGCTCAATCATGGTGCTGTCCATATCCGCCAGCAGCATCTTTTTACGACGCCCCTCGGTAGGCAGCACCACAAGGTCCACACCCATCTTCTGCAAGTCCGCCCAAACGTCCCACCGGTTGTCCGGCATCGCTGGCAAACTGAACTCCGCCGCCTCATCCGGTGCCAGCCAGGCAGCATCTCCACCGCCCCAGGTATTGCGCAGGTTATTAACCAAAGCAGGGTCCAAATTGGCGGATGTCGGGGATGTCAGTAGCGTGACGGTATACATCAAAACCTCGGTTTTACAGGGTCGCGGCAATCTACCGCTGCATAGACCACGCAGAGCCGCTTAACACCACCCCTCGAATGCGTTATCGCTAACGTATTGGCGCGCGTGTGATATTTTGGGAGTTTTTGGCATGAAAATCGGAATTGTGGGCGCCGGTCAGGTTGGTGCATCTGCCGCCTACGCCATCGCGCTCTTGGGAAAAGCCCGCGAAATTGTCTTGATCGATCTTGATCCCGCGATGGCCGCTGCTCAGGCCGAAGACATCAGCCACGCCATGCCTTTTGCTGCCACCACCGAACTTCGCAGTGGCGGGTACGTAGACCTCACAGAGGCCGAGGTGGTGATCATCGCCGCAGGCGTCAATCAAGCACCCGGTGAGACCCGACTTGATCTCTTGGCGCGCAATGCCGCTGTCTTCAAAGAGGTCACCAGCGAAGTGCTCACCTACGCGCCAGAGGCTATTTTGCTGATCGCCTCCAACCCGGTCGATATTATGACCGGCATCACACAGCGCCTCACTGGCTTGCCAACCAACCGCGTGATTGGGTCCGGCACCATTCTGGACACCGCGCGCTTCCGCGTCTTATTGGGGCAGCACCTCGATATAGACCCACGCTCGATTCACGCCTATGTACTGGGCGAACACGGCGACAGCGAGGTGCTCTCTTGGTCCTCCGCCCAAGTAGGCGCACGTCACCTGTTGAGCTTTGCCGAAGAAAAGGGAAGACCAATCACCGGCGCGGTCCGCACCGCCATTGACGAAGGTGTGCGTCACGCCGCCTATCGCATCATTGCAGGCAAAGGCGCGACGTACTTCGGCATCGGCGCCGGACTGGCCCGATTGGTGGCCGCCATCGGTGGGGATGAACGCTCGGTACATTCCGTGTCAATTATGACATCTGAGGTCGCAGGGGTCCGTGATGCGCCCCTCTCTCTTCCCCGCGTGGTGGGCAAAGGCGGTGTGATTGAAGACGTCACGCCAGAAATTGACGCGCTGAAAGCCTCCGCCCAACTGTTAAAAGACACTTTAGAGGCCGTCCGGCTTTAACCCCCGCGAAACGAAAAGTTTCCGATAGTGGTCGCCGCACGTCGCTTTTGATGTGCAAACTGTCGTGATCGCGAATTTTGCCTGTTGTGCAACCGCAGCATCCCTTCTATCTCGGTCCGTGGGACACCTCTCCCCAACGAGAGGCATTTATCTGTAAGGATAGCATTGATGGCTACTCAGCAACCGGCTACGCGGCCGGCCAACCCGCGTTTTTCCTCTGGCCCCTGTGCCAAACCCCCCACATTTGATGTCACAAAACTGGCCGACGCCGCTCTGGGTCGCAGCCACCGCGCAGCTGTTGGCAAAGCCAAGCTGAAGGACGCCATCGAAGGCACCCGCGAGGTTTTGGGCATCCCCGCAGATTACAAAATCGGCATTGTGCCAGCCTCCGACACCGGCGCGGTTGAAATGGCACTCTGGTCCCTTCTCGGCGCGCGCAAAGTTGAAATGCTCGCATGGGAAAGCTTTGGCGCAGGCTGGGTCACCGATGTGGTGAAGCAGCTGAAAATCGACGCCGAAGTGAAAACCGCCCACTATGGCCAGATCGTTGATCTTGCAACAGTCGACACCAAAAACAACGACGTTGTCTTCACCTGGAACGGCACCACCTCCGGTGTGCGCGTGCCCAACGCCGACTGGATCGCAGACGACCGCGACGGCCTGACCATCTGTGACGCGACCTCCGCTGCGTTCGCCATGGACCTGCCATGGGACAAGCTGGATGTGACAACTTTCTCTTGGCAGAAAGTGCTCGGCGGTGAAGCAGCACATGGCGTGATTGTACTCTCGCCACGTGCTGTTGAGCGTCTGGAAAGCTACACACCCGTATGGCCGCTCCCAAAAATCTTCCGCCTGACCAAAGGCGGCAAGCTGATCGAAGGCATCTTCACTGGCGCGACCATCAACACGCCCTCCATGCTGGCCGTCGAAGACTACCTCTTCGCACTGGATTGGGCCCGTTCTGAAGGCGGCCTGAAAGGTCTGATCGCCCGCGCGGACGCCAACGCCAAAGCGGTGTTTGATTTCTGCGACGCGAACGACTGGATCGCCAATTTGGCTGAGGACGACGCAACGCGCTCCAACACCTCCGTGTGCCTGAAGTTCACCGATGATCGCATTCAGGACGGCGCCGCATTTGCCAAGGCCGTCGCCAAACGTCTGGAAGCGGAAAACATCGCGCTGGACATCGGCGCCTACCGTGACGCGCCAGCCGGTCTGCGCATCTGGTGTGGTGGCACGGTTGAAACCGAAGATCTTGAAGCCATGCTGCCGTGGCTGACATGGGCCTTTGAGGCCGAGATCGCAGCACAAGCGTAAGACCATTTTGCCCGGCGGCACCGCCGGGCACCCCCTTCCCTATTCAGGCCGCCACCGGCCCCCGACATCAAAGGACGCTCCACATGGCTCCCAAAGTACTCGTCTCCGACAAACTCAGCGAAACCGCCGTTCAGATCTTCCGCGACCGTGGCATCGACGTCGACTTCATGCCTGACCTCGGCAAGGACAAAGACAAGCTGGCCGAAGTGATTGGTCAATATGACGGTCTGGCGATCCGCTCCGCCACCAAAGCCACTGCCAAGCTGCTGGAAAAAGCCGACAACTTGAAAGTCATCGGCCGCGCCGGTATCGGCACCGACAACGTCGACAAAGAAGCCGCCTCCAAGAAAGGCGTGATCGTGATGAACACGCCATTTGGCAACATGATCACCACCGCCGAGCACGCCATCGCGATGATGTTCGCCGTGGCGCGTCAAATCCCTGAGGCCAGCGAGTCCACCCACGCCGGCAAATGGGAAAAGTCCAAGTTCATGGGCACAGAGCTGACCAACAAAACCCTCGGCGTGATTGGCGCGGGCAACATCGGTGGCATCGTCTGTGACCGCGCCCGTGGCCTGAAGATGAAAGTGATCGCCTACGATCCCTTCCTGTCTGAAGAAAAAGCCGCAAAAATGGGTGTTGAGAAAGTTGAGCTCGAAGAGCTGCTGCCACGCGCCGACTTCATCACCCTGCACGTGCCATTCACCGAGCAGACTACCAACATCCTCTCTGCCGAGAACCTCGCCAAAACCAAAAAAGGCGTGCGCATCATCAACTGTGCCCGTGGTGGCCTGGTGGACGAAGAAGCGCTGGCTGAACTGCTGAAATCCGGCCACGTCGCCGGTGCAGCCTTTGACGTGTTCAAGGAAGAGCCTGCCAAAGAAAACGCCCTGTTCAACCTGCCAAACGTGGTCTGCACCCCGCACCTGGGCGCGGCAACCACTGAGGCGCAGGAAAACGTGGCGCTGCAAGTGGCCGAGCAGATGTCCAACTACCTGCTGACCGGTGCCGTGGAAAATGCGTTGAACATGCCATCCGTGACCGCCGAAGAAGCCAAGGTCATGGGTCCATGGATCAAGCTGGCCGACCACCTTGGCTCTTTCTCCGGTCAGATGACCGACGAGCCGATCAAAGCCATCAACATCCTCTATGACGGTGTTGTCGCTGACATGAACCTTGCGGCGCTGAACTGCTCTGTTGTGGCGGGCATCATGAAAAAAGCCAACCCGGACGTGAACATGGTCTCCGCGCCGGTTGTCGCCAAAGAGCGTGGCATTCAGATCTCTACCACCAATCAGGACAAGTCCGGCACCTTTGATGGCTACATCAAAGTGACCGTGGTGACCGACAAGCGCGAACGCTCCATCGCGGGCACCGTGTTCTCCGATGGCAAGCCACGTTTCATCCAGATCAAAGGCATCAACATCGACGCCGAAGTGGGCGAGAACATGCTCTACACCACCAACGAAGATGTGCCGGGTATCATCGGTACACTGGGTCAGACCCTGGGTGACAATGGCGTCAACATCGCGAACTTTACCTTGGGCCGCGCAGATGTCGGCGGCGAAGCCATCGCTCTGCTGTATGTGGATGAACCGGTGCCAGCAGACGCCCGCGCCAAACTGGCCGAAACCGATATGTTCCGTCAGATCAAGCCTTTGGTGTTTGACGTCGCCTAAAGTGTGACTTCCGCAAAATTTGAAGCGCCGCTCCTTTTGGGGCGGCGTTTTTCATTCGCCGATTGGTTGCACTCCCGACAAAGGCAAGGAACAGTGTAGGCATTGATCCAATGCCTGTTACCGAGGACCGCGATATGACCACAACTTTGCTCGAAAAACCCCAAGACGACACCGCAACCCCAGCCCGCGTAGACCAGCTTTTCTTTCAAAGCCGCAATGTGATTGTGGCGGGTCAAATCGACGACAAACTGGCACAGCGCACCGCCACACATCTGCTGGCTTTGGCGGAAGAAAGCGACGCGCCCATCAATATGTTCATTTCTTCCCCAGGTGGTCATGTAGAAAGCGGCGACATGGTGCATGACATGATTGGCTTCATCAAACCCACCGTGCGCACCATCGGCACCGGCTGGGTGGCCAGCGCGGGTGCATTGATTTTTGTCGGCGCCAAGCCAGAAAACCGCTATTGCCTGCCCAACACACGCTTTCTGTTGCACCAACCGTCCGGCGGCATTGGTGGTCAAGCCACCGACATGGAAATCCAAGCGCAACAGATCCGCATCATGCGGGACCGCTTTGACACCCTGTTTGCTGACGCAACCGGCCAACCCAAAAAGAAAATCGCCGCCGACACCGCACGTGATTTTTGGCTCACTGCACAAGAGGCCATCGACTACGGCCTGTGCGGCAACATCATTCAATCAGCGGACGCGCTTAAATGACCACCCCGATTTACGCCATCGGCGACATTCACGGCCACCTCGACAAGCTCGAAGAGGTTACGGCGCGTATCTTTGCCGATGGCGGACCGGATGCAGAGGTTGTGTTTCTCGGCGACCTTGTGGACCGAGGCCCACACAGCAAAGGTGTGATTGATTTTGTTCTGAATGGGCTGGAACAGGGTCGAAACTGGACCGTTCTGACCGGCAACCATGACCGCATGTTTCGCTACTTTTTAGAGCCTTCGCCCCGGGTGGACATGCGCTTGCGACCGGACCTCTACTGGCTGCATGACCGGCTTGGCGGGCGCGAGACCCTCGCCTCTTATGGCCTCACCTTTGACGCCGAAGCCCGCCTGTCTGAAATCCACGCCGCCGCCCGCGCCACTGTGCCTGATGAGCACGTCACGTTTTTAACCCAGCTGCCCTATACCAAGTTGCACGGCAACCTGTTGTTTGTGCACGCCGGCATCCGCCCCGAAGTCGCCTTGGAAGATCAGTTGGATGACGATTTGTGCTGGATCAGGGAGGACTTCCTGAACTATCCGCACCCTCACCCCTGGCTGGTGGTGCATGGTCACACGCCTGTGGTCCGCCCCACGCATTTTGGCAATCACGTGAATCTGGACACCGGTGCGGGCTACGGCGAGGCGATCACGGCGGCTGTGTTTGAAAACGGGCGGGTCTGGCACCTCACCTCAGAGGGACGGCAGGAACTCACTCCTGAGTAGTCAGGCCGCCTGCTCTTTGTCCCGCGCCTGCTGCAACAGCATCTTTGTTTGCGCATGTTGCGGCGTTTCCAGCAATTGCTGCGCAAGACCTTCCTCGACAACCTCACCAGAGCGGAGCACAACCAGCCGATCACACAGGCTGCCCAGCATCACAATGTCCGTGCTGGAAATCACCATAGCGAGCTGTAGCTCATCCTGAAGCTTCAACAGCACATCCAGAAGGCGCGCCTGTACCGACACATCCAAGCCTTGCGCGGGATCCTGCACCACCACAAGCCGTGGGCGGGTCACAATGGCATGGGCAATCGCCACCAACTGCTGTTGAAACAGCGACAAGTCCTCAAGCTCACTTTGCGCCGCAACATGATCCAGACCAACAAGCCGCAAAGCCTCTGCGATGCGCCGCTTCTGCTCGTCCGCGTTGCTGATTTTGGCGTCGACCAACGCCTCCCTCAGCAGCGCGTGGGAGGTCAGGCTCTCATCCAGTTCCGCAACCGATTGCGGCGTCACTTGCCGCATCAAAGGCCGCAACTTGCGCTTGTCTGCACGGGTCAGCTTGGCAATGTCCTGTCCCAGAAAGGTCACCTTCCCCACTTCCGGCTTTGCGAGACCCAGAATGGTCCGCGCCAGCGTCTTTTTGCCGGCCGCGCGCTTACCAACGATGCCCACAACCTCCCCCGGAGCCACACGCAAAGTCACGTTATGGATGGGACGGGTTTCCGCCTTGGAACCAAACCAGACACTTTTGGCCGGACGAAAGGATTGGGAGACAGCGCCCACGAAGAGCAGCGTGTTGTCATCACCGTGCATACCAAACCCTCTTCGCTTAAAATGACCAAACCGACCGCTGGCTCATGCGCCCCCAAAAAAGGTTGGCACCACGCGTCAGCATTGCCACTAAATAGAGGCAAAGGCATTAAAGGTGTCTTGATGGCACATGTTTAATTCGCGAAAATTTCGCGTTCAGGTACATTGTCGAAAAGCCCGACTATTAACAAAGAAAACGCCCACCGGAGCGCGCGTTTTGAATTGGGCTTGCCTTGGCTGCGGGGCACTTTTATACACCGCATCGGCGCCGCTGTAGCTCAGCTGGTAGAGCACGTCATTCGTAAGTAGCGGGTCCCCGCGAAAATGACTTGCAAAGCCAAAGGGTTCGCGGCAAGTGAGATGAATTAGTAGGGCCATAGTAGGGTCCAGAAGCCCCATTAGCTCAGCTGGTAGAGCAGGTCCTTCGTAAGGACAAGGTCGGCGGTTCGAGTCCGTCATGGGGCACCACTCTTCTAAACACACCACAAATTTAGGCACTGGAATCAACACTTTCGGCAAGCCCGCAAGGTGACGTTTGTGCTTTCGATTTTCGGACATACGAGCTAGGCTGCGCTCAGGATTGGCAAACAGAGCTGATCCCGGGGCGTAGTAACCCCGCCGTCAGCGGTCGGTATCGACCGCAACGATACCTCCTCGAACCCTATGGTCGGGGAGGCACTGGCGTATGTCCAGGGCTCCGGCCTAAAGGCCAGCGCGGTCGTCTGACGGCGGCTTACTAACTCCCCGGCTGCCAGAGGAAACTCTGGTGGCCGATTTCGTTAGTAGAGGAACCGCTATGAGCAGCAATAAACTGAAGAATCTAGTAATTTCGACTGTAAGAGCCTTCATCCGCTTTCTCATTGTACTATTAGAACTCATCGCCTTTGTCGTCGTGCTGTTTGCACTACAGCAGGTGAGCCTAGGCGCGTTATATGTGATTGCCTCAACTCTATTCGTTGTTTTAACCTTCACAGTTATCACCGGAAGAGGCTTCCCTCACTTCCGACATCGTGGCAAAGCATTGCTTTTTCTATTCTTCATGACGTTCTCCGTATTGGGTGCACAGGTAACAAATCAACAGCAGGAAGAACGTTGGGCCATCCTGCGCGTATCTGATCCAGACGGCTATTTGTCTGAACTGTCTGAGGTTGATGAAGACCGCTGGCTTGCGGAACTAGAGGAACTGAAACCAGAGGAATACAGGGAGGAAATCAAAAAGCGCGAAAGTGAAGCCAAAAAGACCGCTGCAGCGGCGAGCAATTCCATACCGCTAAAACCGGATGGCGAACAAGCCGCTTTGCAGGTGAGCATTTCAGCAAGCGGAGAAATACCGGACCCATGTGGCAACGGCGGAGTCGTGCTAAACGATGTTGTCGCTGTCTCAGGCAATCATGAAATTCGCGTCGAGCCAACTTCGTCGGCGTCCAAGGTCAAGAATCGAAAAGCATCTCGGATAATCGGTGAGGACGTTTTCCATCGTATCGACGGTTCGACGACCGTGAGGCGATTGTGCGCGCAAACAGATTGGACGAAAGTACAGATCGTCAGCCCAGATTGGCTGACGCATGTGCGCGGTTGGGTACCCAGCGATGGCTTGCGTGAGATCGAGCATACAGCAAGCGGCGAACGCGTCTATGTAGAAGGTGATTTCTACTGGAACGATGATACCTCGAAGTTCAAACCGCAGATCATCGCCGTGGTGAACAAGATCGCTAGTGAGAACCGCAACTGTAGGAAACTTGATCCTTCGTCTGTCGCGAAGTCGTCCTCAAAGAGCAAGGCAGGAGATCCTGTCTTTTTCGTCACCTGCGGCTCGCTGGAAAGCGCCTTCAATGTTTGGTTTCGGCCCACAGATGCCGAAACAGGACAGCAATTTAGGGCAACGGAACCACTGGCAAAGAGCGTAGCCGTGAACAGTTGCGAGGCCGTAGCAAAACAAGCTGCTGTGCATCCTTCGACAGTGGAATTCTCTCGACTTTGGGACTTGGCGTACATGCCGCACGTTTCAGGGCGGGCTCGCGTCATTTCCTCATTCACAGCGAAGAACGCGCTAAATTTGGAACTAAAATATCGGATCGAATGCTTGTTCGATGGCCCTACGTTAATTGAGACTAACATCACTGAGAGTATCGGGTGAGAAGCAAATAAGGTAGCTTTGCAATGCAGGCCACCCACGGCGCAGAGGTGCCCAGCGCGTCCTCTGCCGTCCGCTAATGCGGGTTGTTACGGGCCGGTGGTTGGAAACCGCCAAGAAGCCCACAACGTAGCTGTGGCGTCCGCTAAGGTCGCCTAGCCGTATACCACAGCCAAACACACTTTTGGCGGCTAGCTTTCCAATCACGTCAACCACTTGGACAAATAGAGAGGAACGTATCTGTATAGGTAGTATAGGGTGTATAGGCGATACTTCTAACCGCAGTTGAAGCGCAAAAAAGGGCGGCCAAAAGCCGCCCCGTTTGCCTATTTCACCTATATCAAAACGGTGTTTCGCCGCTGTTTTCCAAGCCGCTAAAGTCATGCGGGGGATCAATGTCGCCCAGCCATTCGCCGGTGTCGCCCGACCAAGGGATCGGTTGACCGATGTAGTCTTCGAACATTACCCGACAATCGCGCAGCGGAGGGAAATGGTAACGCATGGACCGCACAACCATCGGCTCCCCGTACTTGCCGTAGCCTGTGACGAACTTTCCACTTTGAACCTTCTTGATGCCCGAGAAAATCTTGCCGAGTTCGCGACCAAACAGGGTTTCTTGAACATACTGAGCGCTTGGGTATGCCTGTTTCATGTCAGAATACATTGCTGCGATAGTGGTGATACCGGGGCCATTTCCGGGAGCGTCCACCTGCGGAAGAATACCTGTGTCCAGCATCTGATAGATGTATTTCTCCACCGGCCCTTGAGCTTGAATGATCTGATCGAATAGTTCAGGGGTACGGATCGTTTTGCGTGGATCAGGTCCACTGGAGATGTCCCATTCAAGGAGTTCGTGCAGCATGGCTTCGTATCCGCCTGCGTTCATCTGTTGCGATATCGCTGCGAAGTAAGCCTTGTCTTCCCGCTTCTGATCCGAAACTTCGAAGACCTGCCAGCGGCGGTCGCCGATGTCAGCAGGAACAACTGAACGCTCGTTGGACGTGATCATGAACATCATGTGATTTTTGAGTAAAATCGGATCAACTCCCTTGCGCTCAATCATGATATGAGGCTCAGTCAGCATTGTCTTGATTACACCGGCATTCTTGCGATCACCCCCAAACATTGCTTCGTCGACATATACAAATCTCCGACCCTCCAAGTGTTGATTGAAGCGGCCCCGCACGTGATCGTCCTTCGTGATGGACACAAAGTGCGGCATCCAAAGCTGACCATAAGCGTTGGCAAGAACACCTTTACCTGTTCCGGGAAGCCCCTTCAGAACGGGAGCAGTTCCAATGACAAGTGCGGGCTTTTGAACGCCCAGCGCTAACCAGTTCATTAGCCATTCGAAGTATTCGTCGTTTCCACTGCAGATGTTATCGAAGATGTGGCTTTTAAGTTTGCTCCAGTCACCAGGAATGGGCCCGACGGCAAAGCCGCGCCACATGTTCCAGACATGACCATTGTGACCCGGCGGTAGAGATGGCTCAAAATCCACTTTGTGATAGTGGGCTGCAAACTGGTGCTGCATCCAATACCGGGCCTTAGGACGCCAAGTTGTGTTGCCGTTGTCATCTGTGACGGGATATCTTTCGGGTGCTAGGCGATCTTCAAAAGGTCGTTTACCCAGCAACGATAGGACTTCAGTGCCCACATTTTCCTTCACGATTATCCGTGTTGAGGAGCCATGTGTCAAAATGCCAAAGCGGGAATTCATGTCGCGCACAATAGAATTCGTCGGTCCACTCCATCCGCGTTCCTTTGCGTACTGAAAGACCGTGCCAATCGTCAGGCTACCATCAGGTTCAAATCCCTCCCAGACTTCAGCGGAATTTTCAAAGCCATCGTATTTCGCGGATGTCTTTGCCCACTGATCCCAGATTTCGAATGCCGCAGCACCTAGACTGTTTTTGATGGCAAGACCAAACTTGATCCATATGTCATAGTCGTCGGCATCGACATGCTTGAGCGCTGCGCGAACTTCGTTTTCATCTCCCGGCAAGACCTCGCTGGACAATGCCGCCACCGGCAATTTTGGTATCGGGGCTTTCCGAGGCTTCGCTAGGGGCGGGTCGTAGATGGTAGATATATCGGGATTGTACAGGTCTTCGATCTTGGGCGGAGTGAAGCTTTCCCATTCTATGGGCTGCAAATTTGCATCTAGCGGCACCGATTTCCGGGCGAAAGGCAAAGCTACAAGGTTTCCCAAGCGGCCTTCGTCAACGCGATCATTTTTTGGAAATACCTCCACTTCTCGATCCAGCACCCCCTTCGTACCGTGTTTGAAGCCACAAGAGGCAACGAGTTCACGAAGGAATGTCTTCATTATTTTTGCAGATTGCGGGGTCGACCAGAAAACCCACACATGAAGACCCGCGCCACCGCCGGAACGGCAGCACAACGGACGAAGACCAGTATCAATCAGTTTGCTCACGATGGGTTTTGCTAAGGTGATCATGTCGTCCCAGTTCATGGAGTTATCATGGTCGTCGAAATCGATCACTCCAACTTGGCAGGCGTCATCTAAAACGAAATAGCAGCCGATTGGCTGCTCTCCCGTTAGGTGCTTACGTATCAATTCCACGGTAATATCGGATTTGACTGGTTGGTATTTTGCCTTTCCAGTTTGGCTGTAGACTGCATAGGTTTCTGGATTACCGAGAGCTGCAATCGAATGAATGAGCGCGGCAATTTCATTGGAGGCTTTCAGTTGATTAGACATTTGCGCCTCCTTGCGGTTCGCAAGCCATGTCGGCCATCCAGTTCTCGACGTCGATCCGACGATAGAGAATCTTGCCGGTACGCCCGCCGGACTTGGAACGGAGAAAGCGAGGGCCGTAGCCAAGGACGCGGCCTTTCTCGAAATAGCTCGTGCTGAATCCGGTGATTTCCGGAAGCTGCTTGGTGGTCAGAAGTTCTGTTTGCTTGGGCATTTGGCCCTCCTTTGCGTTACGTGCGGGAGGACCGTGCGGGCGATTACAACGGAAAGATTGCAAACAATTTTGTAAAAAATTTGCAAGACAAGACAGACCGCCTCTTAATCAGAGGTCCGTCTTGATTCCATGCATGGACAAAAGCTTGCAGATTTTCTCTAACGCTTGGTGTTCAAGAGTTTCTGTCACGTAGTCTCGCTCGACAGCCAAGAACTCATGGGTGGCTGGACGATCAACATGCGTGTCTTTCGTTTTTTCCCCACCATACGAGCCACTAAATTTGTTTCGTAGCCGACTGACTGTCACTTCAATTTCTTCTTCCGAAAGCCGGTCCGAAAAACACTGGCTAACCGCATATCTGGCAAGGGCTGTTACAGACCGAAGCTTTGGTGGCTCGGGAGGATTTTGCTCTTTGCGATGCTTCCATTCATGAAGCTTTGCATTCGATTTGTCTGCATGCTGTTGCTGACCCATTACAAGTAGCGCCTTGGCATCCAAATCGTCCGGCATGGGCAACTTGGAGGTGTTTTCCCCAATAAGTGCCTGCATGGCTTTGTTTAAACGGGTTTGCTTTGTGTCCGCGCCTTTAGGATGCGCATCAATAATTGCCAATGCGAGCTTTTCCAGAATCGAGCGGTCATAAGGACTCTTTAGAAAAAAGTCTTCGTAGTCGTCGTCTGAGTTCAAGAAGTCTTCAAAGGACATTTATGGTTTTCCCGGAATCTTTGGATCTGCTCCCAGATCACCACACACGCGCACGCGCGAAGGCGCAACCCTAGGATTACACCATAAACACTTCGGTGGCCTTGCAGTGTCTTTTGTGGAGAATTGAACAGCACTCGTGGATTCGATCTGAACCGGTAGCTGGTGACACACTCTCTCCCAAGGAGCCGTCGATGGGTGGGGTCACTCGGGGTCAGTCGCGTGGCTCTTTCAGTTCTAGGATGCGTTTGGCCACCAGTTCGACTGGCTCCCGCAGACGCTCGGCATTCACCACAATGTAGCCACCCGTTACATCTCCATTGGTGCGGTGGTTCAATAGACGCTTAAGCGCGTAGTAAGGCACGTCGAGGCTCTCAGCGATTGTAATGAAGGTGCGCCGCAGGTCGTGCAGGGTGAAGCTGACGCCAGACCCGGCCGACACGCGCAGGAGGAACTTTTTGGTTTCGACCAGATGGCCGGTACGACCCGGTCCGGGGAACACCCATGGGGAGCCTTGGTTGGCCTCGCGCCGTTGGGCCAGCAGGTCCGCCAGAAACTCCGACAGAGGGAGGGTCAGGGGGTCGCCGTTCTTGGTGGTCGGCAGATGAAGGGTCTTGGCCGAAAGGTCCACGTTCTCCCAGCGCAGTTGCATCACCTCGCTGCGGCGCATGCCCGTGAACAGCGCGGTCAGCAGGAAATCCCGCGAGTAATCCGGCTCTGCCATGACCGCCTTCCACCATGCGGGCAGATCGACAGCAGTCACTACAGTCTGACGGCGGCGCTCTTTGAACCACGCCCGCGCTTGGGTCAGGATTTGCACCGGATTGGGCGGGTAATCATCCTGCGTGGCGGAGATGAAATTGTAGACGGAACGAAAGTGGCGCATCACGTTGTTGGCGGTGGTTTCGCCGTGTTTCTTGCCAACCTCCTGATGCTTCTTAAGAACCATCTGACGAGTGATTTCCTTCATCTCCTTCTTGCGCCACGTCTTGAGGTACAGTTGCTCCGACCGGCGGTAGTTGCTGACCGTGTTGGGGGACAGCGTCTTACGGGCCTCGAAGAAACGGTCGAAGGCCATTTCCACGGTGACCCGTTCCCGCTTCTCTTTGCGTTTCTCGGCATTGGGGTCGCGCCCTTCTGCCATTTCGCCCAGAATGACCAGTGCCTTCTTGCGGGCAATCTCCGGCGCGAACACATCGGCCCGGCCAATCGTGACCCGCCGCGTGCGCCGGTTCACCTGCCCTTCGGCAAAGAACACCTTGGAGTTAGCCCCGACCCGCAGCCCAAAGCCCGAGAGCATGGTGTCGCGATAGAAAACCTGACCGTTCGCGGGATACGGAACTTCGTCGACTGCGCGGCGTGTAAGACGTAGACTTGGCATTGTGACCCTCCTTCTGGCCACAAATCATTATAGGCACATCCAGAGAAAAAGCTCGACTTTTCATCGTGTTATCAAAGGCTGTACGATGTTGTGCAAGCGATTGATATCCGTTGTGTTGATTGAAGGCTCACAGCGAGATCATCTTAGTTGCACTGAAAGCACATAGGACTGGACCCTCGCGTCGCTTTCTCAGACACTGGCGCGTCGTTTCACTCTTTATTCTAGGAAAAACATTGAATAGCTTGGTCTAATACGAGCGAGGCACAAACCGGCATGCAAGAAAATTTGGTTCAAGAACAGCGTTCCGTAGTCGATACGGACGCCTCAGTTGAAAGAGCTTACAGTACAGACTTCGGCCAGATGTTGGTTGGAAAGATTGAAGACGCATTAAACTCGCGTACTGTAAATGAAGTCAAAGGTAAGGTTAACTTGATTTTGACTTCCCCGCCTTTCCCGTTGGTAAGGAAGAAGGCATACGGAAATACCACCGGGCAAGAATATCTTGAGTGGATAGAAGGGCTTGCACCCCAACTTGCAAATCTATTGGCAGACGATGGTTCAATTGTAATCGAAATTGGTAACGCGTGGATCAAGGGTGAACCAGAAATGTCTACGTTGCCACTAGAAACTCTCTTGGCCTTCAAGAAGGCTGCAAACTTGCATTTGTGCCAGGAAATCATTTGTCACAATCCAGCAAGACTGCCGGGTCCAGCGGCTTGGGTTACAGTGGATCGAGTACGTCTTAAGGATTCATATACTCACGTTTGGTGGCTCTCCAAGACCCCAAGACCAAAGGCTGACAATAAGAAAGTATTGGTTCCCTATAGTAAGAGCATGGAAGCTCTAATTAAGCGGAAGTCTTACAATGCTGGCCTTAGACCGTCTGGGCATAGGGTATCTGACACTACTTTCCTAAAACGCCATGAAGGGGCGATATCTCCAAGCGTAATTGATCTCGAATCGGAGAGGTCAATTCCAAATTCACTTTTGCAGTTTGCAAATACGGGATGGGACAAAAATTACCGATCCTACTGCAAAGAGAGAGGTATTGATGCCCACCCTGCGAGAATGCAATCCGAGATGGTTGCTTTTTTTGTCGAGTTTCTATCCGACAAGCATGACCTAATTTTTGACCCTTTCGGAGGATCAAATACCACAGGAGCTGTGTCGGAGAAGCTTGGAAGGCGGTGGATGAGTGTAGAAGCCGACGCAAATTACGCCGAAGGGTCAATCGGCCGTTTCGAAAGCGTGCAAAGATAGATTTAGGAAGTATTGATTCATGAACGTGCAATCTCAAACAACTACAGCATCATTCGAGATCGGTCCGCAGGCAATTAAGAACTATAGCCGCATGAGTTATACAATGTGGTACGCGCTGGCGGAATTCATCGACAATTCAACTCAATCCAGACTCAACTACGGAGGAATTATCGACGATGTTTTGGAAAACGAGGGCACACCCCTCGTAGTCGAGATAGATCATGACCGGGTAAACAAGACACTCTCTATTCGCGATAACTCCATTGGCATGACAAGGAAAAAGCTAGAGGAGGCATTGATCATCGCCCGACCTACCGACGATAGCGTAGGTCGCTCGCAATACGGAATGGGCTTGAAGACTGCCGCGTGTTGGATTGGCAACGTATGGCAAGTAGTTACGTGTGAATGGGGAAGCGGGGAAGAATGGACTGCTACGGTAGATGTTGAGCGGATCGCATCGGGGGATACAAATATTCCTTTGTCGGTGCGTAGTGTCGGTACGGACGAGCATTATACGAAGATTGTGATATCTGATCTGCACCGACGCATTCAAATGCGGACCGAAGAGACCATTCGGGCCTACATAGGGTCGATGTATCAGTTCGACCTCAACTCAGGGTCTCTAATTCTGCTTTACAATGACGATCCTATATCCGCGCCAGATGAGTACGACTTCGACACAGATGCGGACGGCAACGTCATGCGCAGAGATCTTCCGGCAAAAACCATTAACGGAAAAAAGGTCGAGGGATGGATTGGCGTACTACGCCGGGGGGGGCGTAAATTCGGCGGGTTCTCTCTGTTTCGAAACGAAAGACAAATCCAAGGCTATCCGAATGCTTGGAAACCAACCAGCATTTTTGGAGGTATAGACGGGGAAGGGGCAAATAACTTGGTTGCCCAACGGCTTACAGGACTCGTGAAGTTAGACGGTTTTGAAGTCTCGCACACAAAAGATGCAATTCTATTTAGAGATGATGAAGAAGAGCAGCTTGAAGACTTTTTAAAGAAGGAAACGGATGACTATCGTCGTTACGCGACAAAACGGCGAAACCACCAAAAGAGCCCTTGGAGCAAGGACAAGTTGCAAGACCTTGTGAAGGATCTGGAGAACGAATTCACTAGCGACGAAATGCAAGACGTTTTTGACACTTCGACCCTTCCCCCGCTCGAGGTGATCGACGGAAATGTCAAATCTCTTTCTTGCTCCACAACAGATGAAGAAGAGATCGCCAAATTTGAACTGAAGAAGGGCCTAAAGGTCATTATCTTTGTTCGAGAGCACAGTGAGTACGAACCCCATGTTACGATACAGGCAGCGGCAGATGATGGAACAATCCATGTTATAATTAATGGCCTTCATCCGTACTTCACGGAAATAGAATCCACCGACGCGGTCCACGAGTGTATTCGGCAGTATGTATATGATGCGATCTCCGAGTACCGAGTGCAAAAGCTCACATCTCCAGTCACACCCAATAGTGTCCGGCGATTAAAGAACGATCTTTTAAGAGCGGAATCGCTACGGGTGGATAATGTAGATCAGGCTTTGCAATCTCAGGTGATTGTTGAAACAGATTTATAGTTGGTGACGGTTCTTGGGCAATCTAGATTTAAGAGACTGGCAGCAAAGTGCGTTAGAGGCTTGGGTTTCCAACGATCAACGCGGGATTGTCGGGGCGGTAACCGGGGGAGGAAAGACCGTTCTCGCGCTAGCAGCGATTGCCCAAGCAAAAGCGCATACAACGCTGATAGTGGTGCCAACTCAGGCCCTGTTAGATCAGTGGTGGGAAGAGGCATCCCTGTTTTTTGGCCTTCCCTTTGATGAAATCCGAATTATCACCGGAAAGGCCAAACCTCGATCTGGAACGATTAACATAGCTGTATTAAACACTGCGTCAAAGCTAGAGCCTCGTTCAAGCGATCTTATGCTTGTTGTCGATGAATGCCACAAGGCGGCAAGCACCTCGTTTCGTAGTATCCTAAAATGGAAAACTCGAGCTTCTCTCGGGCTTTCTGCTACGCCGGAACGGCCATATGATGATGGTCTGGAAGAGGTATTGGTGCCCGGCCTTGGGCCAGTGATCTACCAATACACATACGAAGACGCACTACGCGATAAGGTCATTGTTCCGTTCGAACTACGGAATGTGGTCTTCGATCTAGAAAAAGAAGAAGCCGAGGAGTACGGGAAACTTACCCGAGCAATCGCCAGAACCATACAACAGGAAGGAGCGGACTCCGAAAAGGCAGTAGCGTTGCTACTTAAGCGTACACGCGTGTTGAACATGAGCTTGGAGAGGATCAAGCATACAATCCGGATTGCTGCACGAAATCGCGGCAATCGAGTTCTGATTTTTCACGAAAGTATTGAGGCTTGCAGAGTCATTCATGAGATTCTTTCAGAAAATGGAATTCTCGCGGGTGTCTATCACTCAAACCTACCGGTGCGCGAACGAGCGGACATGCTTAGAGCTTTTCGCAATGGCTCAGTTGAAATGCTAGTTACGTGCCGTGCTCTCGACGAGGGTTTTAATGTTCCCGAGACGGAAATTGGCATCATTGCTGCAAGCACTGCTACGCGACGTCAGAGAATACAGCGACTAGGGCGCATTTTAAGACCTGCGGACGGTAAAAATAGAGCGGTGATTTATAGCTTAGTCGCAACAGAGCCGGAAATAAAAAGACTAAAGGTGGAAGAAGCGGAGCTTGAGGGTGTCGCTGATGTTTCTTGGAGTAAAGCATGAGGCGATTGGTAATATCTAAGTGCGAGCCCAGTCGCCTTTTTCAACAACTGGATCCAAGCGAACCTTCAGAAAAGGAATTTGAGAATGTGGTCCTTGGAACGCTTTCTTGCTTGTATCCCAATTATAAATGCTGCCAGTTTTCTGGAACATTCACGTACGATGGGCGCGGATGGAGACCTGACATTGCCGTAATTGCCAAGGATTTGAGCCATTGGTTTGTTGTGGAAGTCGAGCTGGCCACACACTCGCTGAATTCTCATGTCCTTCCCCAAGTAACGGCATTTAAGCTTGGTAATTATGAATCCGATTGCATTACTCAGCTCGTAAAACGGACCGGCAGTACCGAGTCTGTGATCCGTGGTTTTCTACAAACCGGCCCACGTCACGTTGCTGTTATTGCGAACAAGTACAGCGAAGAGTGGGATATTTCTCTGAGAGCGCACCAAATACAACTTGCAACTGTCGAGCTGTTTTCAAACATAAACGGGGAGCATGCATACCAGATGAATGGTGGCCTAGTGCCGCAAGAAAAGCATCTTGGGGTCGGTAAATACTCAGCAACCGACAGGTCCATTGTCGCTACATCCAAGATTAGAATTGGCGCGGGAAGCCGATGGATTGTTGATCTAGACGGGCATGAAGCTGAATGGAAAGTTAAGGAGCAGAATGGACGACTGTGGATCACAAAAAAGAGAGGTGTTCCCATGATTCCAGACGGAGTTCACCTCCAAATTTTGCAGACTGACAAGGATGGTTTGCGATTGAGGATGCTTTGAAGAAGTTAAGCGAGATGATCGTGTCGGATTGTCTATTTGCGCAGGTGGAAAGGCACTCAGATAGAGAAGCACGATGCCAATTGTAAACGATGAGCAAATAAAAACTCTGCTGGCGGATGAACGCATCACGGCGATTACAGTAGATACCAACATTTTTGATGAAAAAGGATTGCAGCTAAATTCTCCAACTCTCCAAGCTCTGGCTGCTCTAAAGGCCAAGCCATTTTCTTTCATATTGTCGGGGACCGTGGGGAAGGAAATCCTTTCCCACATTGAGCGTTCTATCGAAACCGCTTTGCGATCTGCAAAGAAGGAAATTGGTCAGGCGCTCTATGCATTTGAAACCGACAACCCTACGCGCGACGATCTGCTCAACCAGATTTCGGGTGGTCGGACGGCATCGGAAGTGGCTCACCAGAGATTTGAAAAGTATGTCGAGGATACAGGGTGTGATGTATTGGATGATGCACCGCTTGTGGATATAGCGACACTTTACGACGACTATTTTGGACAAAAACCTCCCTTTGGCAAAGGAAAGAAGAAAAGTGAATTCCCTGATGCTCTGGCTCTAAACGCGTTGGAACGAACTGCACTCGCTCAAAGCATCTGCATTTTGGTTGTGTCCAAAGATGGTGGATGGCAGGAGTTTTGTGAGCAGTCAGATCGGCTCTACCTTGTCACCGGGATTGAAAGAGCACTTGCTTTGATTAGTGATGCTCCGATGGGACTTCGAGCTTCTGTTCAGGCGTGGCTCGGTGAAGAAGGAGAGGGGCGAGGCGAAGTTCAGGCATGTCTGGAGCACCGCGTCGAGAACATTGACTTCTACGCTTATGGTCATCCGACATCTGGAGAACTGGAAGCATACGCTTGGGCGGGTTCTCTGAAAGGGGTTGAGTGGCTTGATGGACCAGAGATCGATATTATTGAGATCGTAGATCACGATGATAACGACGACATACGAGCTGTGGTGAGCTTGCCAATGCACTTGGACGTTAGAATACCAGTTGAACTGAGCTTTTCGGTTTGGGACAGCGTTGATAAAGAAGCGGTCGGAATGGGGGGGCGGGAGATCGAGGTCGATAGGCAACTCGGTGCTCGCCTTACCATCGAAATCGACGTTTCTTCGTTTGGGACTGAGGACGAGGAGGTTCTTTTTAGAGATTGCACATTGGACCTTCAATCATACGACATTGATCTTGGTGAGATGGATGTATTTGAACCAGAAGATTACTATGACGAAGGCGAATAGATAGGAAGGCCCAGTAGTAGAGCCGCTGCGACGCAAGGCTCGTTAGTAGGGCACTTTTGGGCGCGCTAGTAGGGGATTAGTAGGGTGTGTGTGTCAAAAGCACTGGTCGGCTGTGCGACAGCGTCCAAAGCGTCGCTCTGAATTAGTCAAGCAATCGTAATATGTTATACGGCTGGCGGTGGTGTGCTCCATCTCCCTGCAACGACACGACGCCAAAATTCGTAATGATGGGGTCGTAGGTTCGAGTCCTATCAGCGGCACCAGTTTTCCCGATTTATCCAGTCCAGACCTCTGCCCCTGGCAGACCATTGTAGACATGCGCCAAACGGATCAAATCATCCGCGCTCACGCACTCGACCTGCCAGGCCTTAGAGCTGACCCCCAACATGCGCGGCATCAACATTGGCCAAAGTTGATCGTCCTGTGTGGTGAACTCTGACCAGAAGGTGCCCTGCACGCCAATGATGCGCTCTGCAAGGTCCGCTTCCGGCACCGGCTCCCAGTTGATCGTGTCTGTAAGCGAGACAAACGCAGCCCAATTTGCTCCCCAGTCGTCCTTGTCGCTGGTGTGCGCCATGTCGAGATAAACGTGCTGCGCCGGGCTCATGACCACGTCATAGCCATTGCGCGCCGCTTCCAAACCCGGCCCCTGTCCGGTCCAGCTGAACAGAATTGCGCCATTGGCAATCCCGCCGTTGGAGCCCTTGGCGGCCTCTTCCCAAGCACACGGCCGCTGTCCGTTTTCCACGGCCTTCGCGCCCAGCTTCTGCATCATCCAGCCCTGCAGGTCATCGGTGGTTTCAAGACCCTCGCGCTTCATCAAATCCCGCGCCAACGGGCTGCCCATCCAGGTGCCTTCCGGCAATTCATCACACCCAAGGTGCAGGTGGTTGAACGGGAACAACGCGCCAACCTCGGCCATGATCGCTTCCAGCACATCCCAAGTGCGGGCGATCGCCGGGTTCACCGCATTGCCTTTATAACCCTGCACACTGACCTCAGCACCGTTGTCGCTTGGATCGCGCAACTCAGGGAACACATGGGTCAGGGCAATCGCATGCGCCGGCACTTCGATTTCCGGCAACACCTCAATGTTGAGCGCCTTGGCGTGGGCGATGATCTCCCGCGCGGTGTCTTTGGAATAGCTGCCACCGGCCTCAACCGCACCGGAGAACAGGGCTGGCAACAGGTGGCCTTCGCCACAGATAGCCGTCTTCTGCCACAGCTCAGGGAAGCACTCGATTTCCAAGCGGAAGGCTTCATCGTCGGCAAAATGCCAATGGAAGCGGTTGAATTTCAACAGCGCCATCAGATCTAACAGATCCAGAATGGTCTGCGGTTCATAATAATGACGCGCGGTGTCCAGATGTTGACCCCGCCAGGCAAACCGCGGTTCATCTGTGATCACACCGCAGGGCAGCGCGCCGTGTTGCAGCAACGTCAACAGAGTGATCGCGCCGTAAAACTCGCCGCCAAAATCACCTGCACGCAGGGTCACGCCATCTTCAGAAATCTCCAGCTCATAGGCATCTTCTGGCAAGTCTGCAGCCTCAACCGACACCTCAGTGTCACCCACAAAAGACCAACCACGACGCGCGGCCAAGGCCGCCACGCTTTCAAACGCCGCGCGATCACAGACAAATCCAGAAATCTCAAGCACGCCTTCAGCTGGTGTCCAGCTTTGAGGCTGCGGCACCAGCGGCAGGCCGTCGACTGGGCCCAAATCCGGCAAGATCTGCGGGCGGCAGCCGGAGTCAGCCTTGGGCAGTTCGATGATTTCTTTGCCATGGCGCAGATACGGGCCAAGTGGCAACCAGGCGCGGTTGGCGGGTTTGAACCCACCCGCATACTGGATTTCCAACGTATAGGCTTCATTCGCCTTGAGATTTGGCAAGGCAATCTCGGTGTAGCTGCCCAGGGGTTTTGTCACTGTTCCACCTGAAAGCGCCTCAAATGGCCCCATTCCGGAGAAACAGAAAACCGGGGCCGTCAGGGCGCGCTCCGGTGTGAAAACACATGTGATGGTGTCGCCCGTGATACGGCTGTCGTAGTGCATGTCAGTCCAATCTGAGTTCGGAAACAAAGTCGTAAATGTCAGAGCGATAAAGCCCGCGTGTCAGTTCAATGGGGCGCCCGGAGCTCAGGTACCCGGTCCGCACAATCTGCAAAACTGCGCTGCCTTCCGGCAGTTTCATCAGGTCCGCATCGTTGGAGGACAAGTTGAGTGCGGTGACCCGCTGAATGGCACGTGTTGGGGCGCTATTGTCCTCGCGCAGAAGCGCATAGAGAGACGTCTCAATCTCCTCGGGGTCACGCAGAATGTCGCGCGGAAGCGATGAGTTCTCCAGTGCAATGGGCACACCACCCGCGCTGCGCAACCGATTGATGCGCGCGACCTTTTCGTGTGCCGCCAGCCCGAGCGTGACCATTTCGTCCGGATTGGGGGAAAACAAGCCACGCGACAGAACCTTGGACGTTGCCGTCATACCGCGTGCCTGCATGGTTTCCGTAAAGGACACGAGAGAGGACAACGATTGCTCCAGACGCGGCGAGGCTTCGGCAACAAATGAGCCCGCGCCACGGCGCTGCTCGATCAGACCTTCCTCAACCAGCTGCGCCACTGCCTTGCGCACAGTCACACGACTTATGTCCGCTTTCTCTGCCAAATCGCGCTCCGGTGGCAGCTGATCTCCCGGTTGCAAACGCCCTGTGCGAATCTCCGTCGCGATGTGCCGAGACAACTGTTGATACCGCGGCCCACGGCCCGCGCGGTACCAGGTCTCCGGATTAAAAATCGTGTCTGCAATGGTCATTTGGTTTCCTGACATGGTTTAAAAAACAGTACCAATCTACCAAAGTTACGCAAGAGGCCTTCGGAAACTATCTAATATCAAACTGTAAAAGATACATAATTTCCACAACGCCTATTTTGGTATTATATTGGTAGCATTTTGGCTTTTTTGAGGTACCATAATTGCAACGCGGTGATTCGCTCACTGATTCGCCGCTCGAAACCAAGGGGGGAAATTGATGGCCGAACTATCCGCACAGGCATCACAACCAGCCGCCGACGCCCGTAGCCGCTCCATGTCTGAAGGACTCTTCGGATGGTTGCTTGTGGCTCCGGCTATGATCTTCATCGCTGTGATTGTTGCCTGGCCACTGGCCGAAACAATCCGCCTCTCCTTTATGGAGGCCGGTTTGGGCGGCGAGAAATTTGTTGGCCTGGAAAACTACGAAGACCTGGCCGACAGCCGCAAATTCCACCAAACCGTTGTCCGCACCTTCTACTGGATGTTCCTCTCTGTGGGCATCAAGCTGGTGATGGGCCTGATCGGCGCGACACTCCTGAATGCCGCTGTTCCAGGCCGCGCCCTGTTCCGCGTCCTAGTTATGCCGCCTTGGGTCATCCCAATGGCGATTGGCTGTATCGGCTGGTTGTGGCTCTATAATGGCTACTTCGGCGTTCTGTCCGGCGTGATGATGAAACTGGGCATCACCGACGGCCCGTTTGAATTCCTTGCGTACAAATCCTCCGCCTTCTACTCCGCAGTAGTCACAGACGTTTGGGTCGGCACTCCGATGGTGACCTTGTTCTTCCTCGCCGCCATGCAGGGTGTGTCCCGCGACCTCTATGAGGCCGCTTGGGTAGACGGCGCCGGTCGCTGGTATCGCTTCCGCCGCATCACCATTCCGCAAATCATGCCGGTGATTGTCTCCATGGCGCTCTTGTCCGCGATCTTCACCTTCAACAGCTTCGAAATCATCTGGATTTTGACCGAAGGTGGTCCACGTGGCGCGACCACCACCCTGATCATCGACACCTATAAAGTTGCGATCGGGAACTACAAATTCGGCGAAGGGGCCGCACGGGCCGTGATCATCGTTGTCCTGCTCGCCGCTTTCTCGCTCATCTACTTGTTCTTCCTGAACAAAATCAACAAACGCTACGGGGTGAAGTGATATGATGGATCGCTATTCCAAACTGCAGATGGTGGGCATTTACGCAGCCCTGGCTGTCTTCCTGACCTTCATCCTGCTGCCGTTCTTCGAAATGTTCATGGCGTCCCTGCGCCCTCTGGAGCACCTGTTCCGCAGCCCTTATCAGTTCTGGTCCGACGACTTCAGCTTCCAGGCCTATAAGGACATGTGGGTGACCGTGCCGCTGCTGGGACGTTACATCTTCAACTCGATCTTCATCGCCACCTCGGTGACCCTGATCACGATGTTCTTTGTGGTGCCTGCGGCCTACGCTTATGCCCGCCTGCAGTTCCCGTTCAAAAACATCACTCTGGGTATCTTCCTGGGCGTGAACATGTTTACCGGCGCTGTTCTGCTGATCCCACTGTACCGCGTGTTGCGCACCATGGGCCTGCTCAACACCTACTGGGCGATGATCGTGCCTGGCGTGGCCTTCCTGATCCCAACCGGTATCTGGCTGCTGCGCTCTTACCTGGAGAAAATTCCACGCGAACTGGAAGAAGCGGCTTTTGTCGACGGGGCCTCCCGTATGTACACCCTGCGCCGTGTTGTTCTGCCTTTGGCCGTGCCTGGCCTGATCGTGGTGAGCGTTGCCGTCTTCATCGGCGCCTATGCCCAGCAGTTCCTGTTCGCAATCACATTCAACCAGACTCGTGAGCTGCAGCCGTTGCCTGCCGGTCTGTTCGAATTCATCGGCTATCAGTCGGTGACCTGGAACGAAATGATGGCCGCGGCCTTGGTAGGTGTCCTACCGGTCATGCTCATCTTCCTGTTCCTACAAAAGTACCTCGTCGCCGGTTTGACGGCAGGCGCGGTGAAAGAATGAGTTCAATCAAGGGAGAGAAGACTATGAAACTCGTGAAACTCACATTGGGCGCGGCCCTGCTGTCTGGGGCAGCAAGCGGCGCACTGGCAGCGGACAAAGAACTGCACTTCATCATGTGCGGCGGCGAAGTTCGCGAAGCCGACCAAGCTGTTGTTGATCAGTTCGAAAAAGACCACGAAGGTGTGTCCGTAAACCTCGAGGCGGTTCCTTGGGGCACCTGCCAGGACAAATCTCTGACGCTGGCAGCGGCCGGTGATCCACCCTCCATCGCGTACATGGGCTCCCGTACCCTGCGTCAGCTGGCCAACAACGACCTGATCGTGTCCGCCAACATCGACCCAGAAGCCCCTTACCAGCCTGGCGTTCTGGACACTGTGACCATCGAAGGCACTCAGTGGGGCTACCCACACGCTTTCTCCACCAAGGCGCTCTACATCAACTGTGGCATCATCGAAGAGTCCGGTCAGGAATGTGTCGCTCCAGCAACCTGGGATGACATGTACGCAATGGCCAAAGGCGTTGTGGACAACACCGAAGTGGCAGGCGTTGGCCTCTCCGGCAAAGACTTCGACAACACCATGCACCAGTTCCTGAACTACCTGTACTCCAACGGTGGTACTGTGATCGACGGCGCGACCGGCGAAAACAAACTGGACAGCAAAGAGACCCGCGAAACGCTGGAATTCTACGGCAAGCTCGTAGACGTTGCACAGGACGGTCCAACCGCATGGGAGCGCAGCCAGCTGCGTGATCTGTTCAACGACGGCAAGATCGCCATGTATGTGACCGGTCCTTGGGGTCACGGCCAGCACAACGAAGACATCAACCAGCTGGTTGCGCCAATTCCTGCCGGTCCGTCCGGTGAGAGCGGCTCCATCCTGATCACCGACTCCATCGTGGTGTTCAAAGGGTCCGGTCACGAAGATCTGGCCCACGACCTGGCACAGCGCATCACCTCCGGTGACAGCCAGTACGACCTGGACAGCAGCTGGGGTCTGACACCAATCTTGGACTACACCAAGCTGGGCAAAGACCAGCCTTACTACAACGACGGCATCTGGCCAATCTTCACTGCATCGATCTCCACCGGTGGCCCAGAGCCACTCGTTGAAGACTTCAAATCGCTGCAGTCCGTGTTCACCAACATGGTTCAGGGCATCATCCTGAAAGACGACACCGTCGACAACCTGGTGACCATCGCAGCTGAAGAGCTCGACGACGCCCTCTAAGGGTTCCTCCCTGCTCCGGGCGCGCCAAACTGCGCGGCGTGCCCGGGGTGCCTAACACTCACGAAACTTCTCAGACAAACGGACAGACCCATGGCGACGCTCAACCTGAATGCTATCAACAAGTCCTTCGGTTCGGCCAAGGTGTTGCACGACATCAGCCTGGCAATCGAGGACAAAGAATTTGTGGTCTTCGTAGGCCCATCCGGCTGCGGCAAATCTACCCTGCTGCGCATTATTGCCGGCCTCGAAGAATCCACCTCCGGCTCCATTGTGATCGGCGGCGAAGACGTCAGCGACGCAGCCCCAGTGGACCGTGGTATCTCCATGGTGTTCCAATCTTACGCGCTCTACCCGCACCTGAGCGTCTATGAAAACATCGCTTTCCCACTGCGCGTACAGAAGATGGAAAAAGGCGAAATGGACGCGCGCGTGAAACGCGCCGCCGACATCCTGCAATTGACGGAAAAACTCGATCTCAAGCCGGGCCAGCTTTCCGGTGGACAGCGCCAGCGTGTCGCCATCGGCCGCTCGATTGTGCGCAACCCGAAGGTCTTCCTGTTTGACGAACCGCTCTCCAACCTCGACGCAGCCCTGCGTGGTGATATGCGCGTGGAACTGAGCCAACTGCACAACCAACTCGACGCCACCATGGTCTACGTGACCCACGATCAGGTTGAAGCCATGACCATGGCAGACCGCATTGTGGTTCTGAACGGCGGCCAAGTTGAGCAGTTTGGCACCCCAATGGAACTCTACCACCACCCAGCGACCAAGTTTGTTGCGGGCTTCATCGGCCAGCCAAACATGAACTTTGTGCCCGCCACCGTTCTGGAAACCACAGGCGCTCTGACTGTGGAACTGGAAGGCGGCCACCGCATGTCCCTGCCAGTCGACACCACCGGCGTTTCCAAAGGCGACACCGTTGAAGTGGGCATTCGCCCAGAGCACGTGACCCTCGCAGAAGACGGCCTCGACATTTCTGTAGACGTGCTGGAGCGCCTTGGCGGCGTTTCGATCACCTACGGAACCATTGGCAACGGCACTCGCTTCTGTGCCTCCCTGTCCGGTGACGCACCATTTCAGCAGGGCAAGAACATGCGCCTGTCCGTGGCGCCGGAAGATTGCCACGTGTTCCAATCCAACGGTCAGGTGCTGCGCCGCAAATCCGCGCCAGCTCTGGTGGCGTAAGGACTTCCCATGCGCGTTGTCACAGCAGGTATAGGTCTTCGGGCCGGGCATGTGCTCTCCATCCTCAAGGAGGCCATGCCGGAGGTGGAGTTTGTCGGGTTCTACGACCCGCAACCCACCCATCTGGAGATGATTGGCACCGAGGTGCCCCAATATGACACAGTAGAGACGATGTTGGCACAAACCGCACCGGATCTCTTCTTTGTCGGCTCGCCCAACAGCTTCCATCTGGAGCATATCAAGATTGGCTCGGCCGCTGGCGTGCGCATCTTTACGGAAAAACCTGTGGTCACCACCAAAGAGGAGACCATGGAACTGGCAGCGCTCCTTGCGGAGCATGGCACCGACAGCGTTATGGTGGGCCTCGTGTTGCGCTATTCACAGCATATGGTAGATCTGCGACGCGTGCTGGATCAGCTTGGCCCCATCACGTCGCTGGAAGCCAGCGAGCACATTGCCCCCTATCACGGCGCGTTTTTCATGCGCGACTGGCGGCGCATGGTGCAATGGTCCGGCGGCTTCATGCTCGAGAAATGCTGCCACGACATCGACATTTACAACATGGTGACAAGATCGCGTCCCTCCCAGGTCGCGAGCTTTGGCGGGCGCAAATCATTTGTTCCGGCGTTTGCGCCCGCCTCAAACACCGAAAACGAAATCATGCACCGCAAGAAAAGCGTCTGGCAGAGCATTGATGACCCGTTCCATTCGGACGGCGACATCATCGACTACCAGACCGCGATTTTGCAGTACGAGAGCGGCGCCTCCCTGTCGTTTCACACCAACCTGAACGTGCCGGACGAGCACCGCCGGTTCTGTGTGATGGGCGCTCTGGGCATGGCCGAAGGCGATTTTGTCCGCGGCTATTTGAAAGCCACCGCACGTGACGGATCGGTAATAGCCGACCACGATTACACCCAAATGGACAGCGCCCGGGCCTCGGCCCATTACGGCGCGGACCACATGATGGTGGATGACATCGTGGCCTTCCTGAGAGGCGAAACCGACACCCTACCGGTTGGCGTGGTTGACGCGCTGGAGGCAGGCCTTGTCGCGATGGCGCTCGATGAAGCGCGCATCGATGGAAAAATGATCAACATGGCCCCTGTTTGGGCCGAATTCGATAAGTTTGGATTGCGAGAATGACAATGAACAGCCCCGTACACGGCGCAATGATGGCCAAAGAGAGCGCAGAGGCACTTGATGTCTTTGCCAAGACCGCAACTCAAGATGTTTCGCTGCCAAACCTGGACGCTGTGAAAGCGATCTACACCATTGCTCGCGGTTCCTCCGATGCAGCCGCCAACATCCTGTCTTATGAATTTATGCGGGAACTTGGCGTGCCAGTGACCTCGCTGCCACCATCGGTTTTCTCCATCGGCAAAGGTGTGTCCATGGACAACGCCGCCGCGCTGGTGGTGAGCCAGTCCGGCGCGTCTGAAGATCTGGTGCGCAGCGCCAAAGGCGCCGCCTCCCGCGGGGCCAAAGTGCTGGCGCTGACCAACATCCCGGACAGCCCTGTGGAAGCTGCCACTGATGCCACTATCGCAATCGGAGCCGGTCCGGAAAATGCCGTTCCAGCCACCAAAACCGTGGTGGGTTCTGTGGCCGCCGGAATGGCATTTTTGGCCGGTATAGAGTCTAACTATGACGTCAAGCCATCTGCAGAGGCCATCGCCGCCGCACCTTCCGCGCTGCCAGATGCTGCTGCTTTGCGCGCCGCCTTCCTGCGCGCGCGCCACTTCTATGTGATTGGCCGTGACACCGGCTTTGGCGCCGCCCACGAAGTTGCGCTGAAGCTCAAAGAGTGCTGCGCCCTGCACGCCGAAGCCTATTCCGCGTCTGAAGTGCTGCACGGTCCGCTGCAGCTCGCGACCAACCCGATGATGGTGCTGATCCTCGACACCGGCCAAGCCGACATTCAGGACAGCCTCGATCAAGCCGAAGCCCGCTTCACCGCTGTTGGCTGTGACGTGCATCGCATCCGCGTGACTGACCTGATCGACACGGAAATCAAGCCAGCAGCCGCGGCCGCCTACCTTCTTGCGCTGATCTACCCGGTCATCCTTGAAACCGCGCTCGCAATGGGCTTGAACCCGGACACTCCGGAAACTCTGGCGAAAGTGACCCAGACCACATGAGCACGACCTTGGACACCTGGGCCACGTGGCGCGAAATTCATCAGCAGCCCGCCGTTTGGCGGGCCTGGGGCGACGCGCTCGACGTAGCAGACCTGCGCAGCTGGATTGCCGCGCAGAACGCAGACGAAGTATGGTTCTGTGGCGCAGGTACAAGCGCGTATATTGGCGATATCATCGCCGCTGCTGTGCCGGGCACCCGCTCGGTCCCTTCCACTGATTTGGTTGCAAACCCGCAAGCGTTCCTGACTGGCAACCGCCCATTGGTGGTCAGCTTTGGCCGCTCCGGCAACTCTGCTGAAAGCCTCGGCACTCTGGATGTTCTGGACGCTTTGGCGCCGGATGCACCCCGGTTGCACATCACCTGCAACCCAGACGGCGCGCTCGCAACCCGAACATCTCCGGGTCCGCTCAAAGTCATCAACCTGCCTGAAGTCACCCACGACGCGGGCTTTGCCATGACCAGCAGCTTCTCCACGATGCTTCTGACGGCCTTGGCGCTGTTTGACGAACCTTGCGATGTACCAGCGCGCTTCACCGCGCTGGCAGATCAGCTCGAAGGCTTGTTGCCACAGTTTGGCACCCCGCGCCCCGATCGCGCGGTTTATGTCGGCTCCGGCCCGCTGGCCTTTGCCGCCCGCGAGGCTGCGCTGAAGGTCATGGAGCTTACTGCAGGTCAAACCCCTGCGCTTTGGGATAGCTCGCTCGGCTTCCGCCACGGGCCAAAATCCTTTGTGCGCGATATCACTGCGATCACCGTGTTCAGCAGCCCGCAAGCGCCAACAAACGCCTATGACACCGACTTGGTGGCAGAATTGCGTGCGCAGTTCCCAGACGCCCGCGTAACCAACATCGGCCCCGCAGGCGACATCGCCATCGACATGCCCTTTGGCACCGCTTGGGCTGCACCGCTCTGCATTGCGTCTTCGCAGATCGACGGTGTGAAATGGGCTGCAGATCTGGGCCTGAATGTTGACGATCCCTTCACCGGCCAAGGCACGTTGTCGCGCGTGGTCTCCGGTGTGAAACTGCACGGAGTGGGCTGATGACCGTTGCGGGGATCGATCTTGGCGGCACCAAATGTGAGGTCCGCCTGTTTGATGCAGAGTGGAACGAAGTGGCCCGCCACCGCGAGCCAACGCCAAAAACCTATGAAGGTCTGGTGCAAACCGTGGCCAACCAGGTGGCCTGGGCTGAGGCCGAATCTGGTGAAAAATTGCCCGTTGGCATTGGTGCCGCTGGTCTGGTCAATCCGCAAACCGGCCTGGCCCTGACCGCCAATCTGCCTGCCACAGACAAGCCACTGCCAACAGACATCAACGCTGCTGCCGGCCGTCACATCACCTACGTGAATGACTGCCGCGCACTGGCCCTGTCCGAAGCGGTGTTTGGCGCTGGCAAAGGTCAGAGTATTGTCATGTCCCTGATCCTTGGCACCGGCATTGGTGGCGGTATTGTGGTGAATCAGTCTCTGCTACAGGGCCCAACCCTGACCGGTGGCGAGTTCGGCCACACCTCTGCGCCCGCGCATATCGTGTCCCGTCACAGCTTGCCCATTCGCCGCTGTGGCTGTGGCCGTTTAGGCTGCATCGAGACCTATGTCGCGGGGCCGGGTTTGGCCGCTTTGGCTGAAACCCTCACGGGCCAGAGGGTCACGCCACCGGAAATCGCCGCTCGCCGCCATGATGACATGGCCGAGGTCTGGGATGTGTGGTGCACTTTGGCCGCGGATATGATCCACAGTCTGACTCTAACCGCCGATCCGGACGTGATTGTGCTGGGTGGGGGCCTGAGCCAGATCGACGGTGTGATCCAGGACCTTTCTGTTGCCGCACAAAAAGCCCAAATCGGGGATTTCTCCACCGCCCGCCTGACCTTGGCGCAAGGCGGTGACAGCAGCGGCGCCCGCGGGGCCGCGTATGCCGCTTGGCAGGAGGCCAACTCATGACACACGCCCTGCGTTCTATCATTCAGAAAAACCGCGCTGGCACACCAGTGGCGATCCCATCGGTCTGTTCCGCACATCCCGACGTTCTGCGCGCCTCCCTAGTGCTGGCCGAGCGCCTGAACCGCCAGATCGCGATTGAATCCACCTCCAACCAGGTCAATCAGGACGGCGGTTACACCGGCATCACGCCCGAAGGCTTCATCCGCTTTGTCTATAGCATTGCCGACCGCGCCAATGTTGCCCGCGAGCGCATCATCTTTGGCGGTGACCACCTTGGTCCACAAGCCTGGCGCTCCATGTCCGCCGATGACGCGATGGAGAAAGCCCGCGTTCTGGTGCGCGACTATGTGAAGGCCGGATTTGGCAAAATTCATCTCGATTGTTCCGAAGGCTGCGCCGGCGAAGCTGCGCAGCTGACCGACGATCAAACCGCGGAGCGCTCCGCTGACCTCGCCCGCGTTTGCGCTGAGGAAAGCGACGATCTGCTGTTTGTCGTCGGCACCGAAGTGCCGCCCCCCGGCGGTGCCCGCGCCGATGAAGATGGCGATATCCCGCCCACCAACGCGCAAGACGCCGCCGCCACGCTTAAGGCCCATATCGACACCTTTGGGGACCTGGCATCTTCCATTGGGGGTCTGGTGGTGCAGCCCGGCGTCGAGTTTGGCCCAACAGACGTGCATCACCTGCCGCTCAACCGCGATCCCGGCTTCCTCGCGGCCATCGCCGATCACCCAACTGTATGCCTGGAAGCACACTCCACCGACTATCAGCGCCCGCTCACCTATGTGCGCCTTGCGGAACTTGGCTTTGCCTTCCAGAAGGTGGGCCCGGCGCTGACCTTTGCTTATCGGCAGGCGGTTTATGAGCTGGATGCGCTGCGCCAACCCTCCGGTGTGCTGCGCGCCACGATGGAAGAGTTGATGTTGAGTGATCCAAAGTACTGGCAAGGCCATTACCACGGCGACACAAATTGCCTGCGTCGCCAGCGCCACTTCGGTCTTGCGGACCGCATCCGCTACTACTGGCCACAGCCCAAGGCGCAAGCCGCGGTGCAGCAGCTCCTCTCGGACACCCCTGACACCCTGTCAGAAGCGCACGTCCGCGCCGCCTTTGGCACCACCACGCTGGAACGTGCCGAACAATTGTCTGGTTCTCACGCCCAACGCCTGATCGATGCGCAAATCGAACTGGCGCTGGAACCCTATTTCTTTGAGGTATCCCCATGACCGATCGTTGGATCGCCCCGGACCGTCTGTTTGACGGTCACAGCATTCAAACTGGCGTCGCCGTATACGTCAAAGACGGTCAGATCGCAGACATCGGACCCGCGCCAGCGGATGCCCTCAAGATCTCCGGACTGCTGACACCCGGCTATGTGGATTTGCAGGTCAACGGCGGTGGGGGCGTGTTTCTCAATGAAACTCCCACACGCGACGGCATTGCGACCATCGCGGAGGCGCACCGTCGCTTCGGCACCGTGGCGCTCCTGCCCACTGTGATCACCGACAGCGCCGACGTTCTGGACAACGCCGCCAATGCGGCCATCGCTGCGCAGGGCTTGCCGGGCGTGATGGGGCTGCACATCGAAGGGCCACATATCTCCAAAGAACGCCGTGGCACCCATGACGCGGGCTACGTGCGCCCGTTTGACGACCGCACCATGGCGGTGGTGACCCACCTGCGCGACATCAACATTCCGGTGTTGATCACCCTGGCACCGGAGATCACCCCTCTGAAAACCATCGCCAAGCTGGCAGATACCGGCGCTGTGGTTTCCATTGGCCACACCAACGCCACCGCCGCACAGGTCAACGAGGCCATCGAGGCCGGCGCCACCTGCGCCACCCACCTGTTCAACGCCATGTCCCCAATGACCAGCCGCGAACCCGGTGCCGTTGGCGCAGTGATCAACTCAAATATCTATTCCGGCATCATCTGTGACGGCCACCACGTGGCTGACAGCATGGTGGGTCTGGCCGTGCGAGCACGCCCTGAAGCTGATCGCATGATCCTTGTGTCGGATTCCATGGCCACCGTGGGCGGACCGGATCACTTTGACCTCTACGGTCATCGCGTGATGCTGAAGAACGGCCGCCTGATCAACAAAGAGGGCAGCCTTGCCGGCGCACATGTGACGCAAGCCGAGGGCGTTCAGCGCCTGATCCACAAGGTCGGCCTGTCCGAGGAAACCGCGCTACGTATGGCCATCTCCAACCCAGCCGGTTGCATTGGTCTGCCGGACGTTGGACAGCTGGCAAACCGCCGCACCGATGATGTGCTCCTGCTGGGCGACGATCACGCAGTTCAAGCAACTCTGACCGAAGCACTTGAGGGCCAAAAGACCGCAAATGCCGCGGAATAGTCTCACATTTGAGGTCTGTATCGACACCGCCGCCGGCTTTTCCGCCTGCAACGGTGTGGTGGACCGCATCGAACTGTGCAGCGCCCTGGACGTGGGCGGATTGACCCCATGCCCCGGCTTGATAGCCGCCGCACAGGACAGCGCCATTCCCTCCCACGTCATGATCCGGCCGCGCGCCGGGGACTTCTGCTATGACGCGACTGACCAGAAGGCCATGCGCGCCTCAATCGAGGCCGTGAAACAGGCCGGTCTGGCAGGCGTTGTGATTGGCGCGTCTAAAGGCGATCAATTGGACCTCGCCACCCTTCGCGACCTCGTTTCCGCCGCAGAAGGGCTTGAGGTAACTTTGCACCGGGTGATCGACCTGCTGCCAGATCCATTGGCAGCCATGGAACAGGCGATTGATCTTGGGATCCACCGCATCCTGACGTCCGGTGGCGCTCCACGCGCTGTGGATGGGCAGGCCACACTACGTGCCATGCAAGAGGCCGCAAAAGGACGGATCGAGATCATGCTCGGCAGCGGCGTATCCGTCTCTAATTTGGCTGAACTTGCGCAAAACACCGGCATCACATCGTTCCACGCCTCCTGCAGCACCGCCAGTCCGGTGGCGGAGCATTTGCACCACTTCGGCTTTGCCAAAACGCAGAAGATCACCGACCGCGCAACCGTTCTGGCCTTCCGAAAAACCCTCGACAGCCTCTCTGCCTGATCAGTACCGCAGCGCCTCTGCCAAAGCGTGATACGATTGCTTTGGCGTGCGCTCAAACGTGTCAAAATCGACGTGGATCAAGCCAAAGCGCTTTTCATAGCCCAGCGCCCACTCGTAATTGTCCATCAAGGACCACACGTAATAGCCGGCCAATGACACCCCGGCGTCAATCGCATCTTTCGCCGCCGCCAAATGACTGTTGAGGTAGGATATCCGATGCGGGTCCGCGACCACGCCATCCGCAATCTCATCTGGCGCCGACATGCCATTTTCAGTCACGTAAATTGGCAAACTGCCGGTGTATTCCTGAGCCATACACACCAAAAACGCCCGCAACGCATCGGGATAGATCTCCCACCCCATCGAGGTTTTTGGCAAGTCGCCCACGCTCTGCCGATACCGCGGCCAGGGCGCTGCGGCATCATCATGCACCAGCGTGCGTGTGTAGTAATTAAGCCCGCTCCAATCCACCGGCGTGCTGATCACATCAAAATCATCCTGCCAGCCAGTTGGCAAATACGGCTCCAGCCCCTCAAGGGCCAGCTCTGGGTATTCCCCCTTGAAAATCCCACCGAGGAAAAACCGATTGTAAATCGCATCATAGCGTGCGGCGGCGGCCACATCTTCGGCTGCATCACTTGCTGGAGTCGCCCACTCAAAATTACACACCGCGCCAAGGTTTTTCATGCCTAGCCCACGCATTCGCTGGATCGCCGTACCATGTGCCAACATGATGTGGTGCATCGCCCGCGCAGTGGCACGAATGTCGCGCAGACCCGGTGCATGGGCCCCAACAAAATGGCTTAACCAGCCCACACACCAGGGCTCGTTGATCGGTGCGACCGACCAAACACGGTCCCCAATCCGTCCCATCACCACGTCCGTGAAATCCCCAAACCACTGCGCCACATCGCGGTTGCGCCAGCCTCCCAGATCGGCCAACGCAGAGGGCATTTCCCAGTGATACAGCGTCGCCGCCGGTTTGATCCCGCGCTCCAACAGCCCGTCCACCAACCGGTCATAGAAGTCGAGACCCGCCCCATTCACGGCGCCTCGTCCTTCCGGCAGCACCCGCGCCCAGCTGGTGGAAAACCGATAGGCATCCACGCCCAGACCAGCAATCAGATCGAGATCTTCCTCAAGCCGGTTGTAATGATCACAGCCCAGCGCGCCATTTTCGGCGCGCACCACATTTCCAGGTGTGGCGGCAAAATCATCCCAATGGGTGCGCCCGGCACCGCCAAATTCATGACCCTCAATCTGATAACTCGACGTGGCCACGCCAAATTGAAACCCATCAGGAAAATCGGAGCGTTTGTGCTGCATCAGTCTCTACTTTTCTTGTGCTAAGGCTTGCCGCAACGCAGGTGCTTGCCCGGTCGAGCGGCCAACGGTCAGAACCGCTTCCAGCATCTCCTGGTGCACCGGAGCGCCTGGGGTTGCGATCTTGTTAATCAACGCCTGCGCCACATGCCGTCCGGCTTGCCGAACGGATGAGCGCACAGCCGTAAACGCCGGTTCATCCCCGTCGTTGCTAAAGTAACTCAGCGCGTCATCGTGGATCACAACGGACACATCTTTACCCATTTCCAATCCCGCATCGGAAATCGCACGCCGCACCCCTATGGCGGGAATAATCGAAGAGGCAACAAATGCGGTGGGAGGGTTGTCCCCCGCCAGCAGTTTGAGCGCGGTTTCAAAGCCGAAGTTCTCGGTCATTTCCTCATGGAACATCAATGCCGGATCAACTTGCACCCCACGCGCCTCGAGCGCCGCGAGGTAGCCTGCCCCACGGCGGGTGGCAAAATCCATGTCCGCCAGACCATTCAGCAACGCAATCCGACGGTGCCCAAGATCCAGCAGGAACTCTGTCACCCTCTGAAACGCACGGGTGTTGTTCACATCCACCCAGCTATAGTCCGCCTCAATCTCGGTGGAGCGCCCGTGTACGACAAACGGCACGCCAAGTTCGCGCAACAGCGCAATCCGGCTGTCATTCACCTTGGGGCCGTGCACGATGATCCCATCCACCGCGCCGCGCGACACCAGCTTGCGATAACTCGCCTCCTCGGAATCGTCATCGACGACTGACAGCAACAGGTCAAAACCATTGTCCGAGTAGATCTCTCCCGCACCCGCGATGAAATCCGCAAAAATCGGGTTCACCATCTCGTGCTTCTTGGACACGGGCAAAACATGCCCGATGGTCATGGCCTTTCCGGTCGCCAGCGTTTTGGCCCGCGTGTTTGGCGCGTAATTATGCGCCTGCGCCGCTTCCATCACTTTTTGCCGCGTTGATTCGCGCACTTCCGGATAGCCATTGAGCGCCCGACTCACCGTTGTCTGGGACAATCCCAGCAAGTCCGAAAGCTCTTTTAGGTTCATTGACTTCTTTTTCATTTATCAAAGCGCTTTGATTAATGAGTCGTACTTTTCTTTTATTTTTGCACGATCTGCGCAGCGCCCCTCCCGTTTTTCCTAATAAATCATATGTATCATGGTGACAAGCAGGCCGTTTTCTTCACCGTTGCAATTTTCAAAGCGCTTTGGTAAATTGGTTTCCAGTTCATGAAACTGGGAGGAACTCTCATGAAACCGACTCTTTACGCAGGCGCAGCCGTTCTGGCCCTGACCGCCGGCTCTGCGATGGCTGACGGCCATCTGAAATTTGCGCCCGGCGAAGGCGCCTTCAGCTGGGGCAGCTACAACGCATGGGCCGAAAACGCGCCGGATCTGTCTGGCCAAACCGTGACCGTCGCTGGCCCGTGGTTGCAGCCCGAAGATGACGTCTTCCGCTCCGTGCTGGCGTATTTCACCCACGCCACTGGCGCCGAAGCGATCTACACCGGCTCTGACAGCTTTGAGCAGCAGATCGTGATTGACGCCGAAGCCGGTGCCGCCCCAAACATCGCCGTGTTCCCACAGCCAGGCCTCGCGTCTGATCTGGCCGCACGCGGCCTGTTGCATCCGCTGCCAGCCTCCATGGGTCCATGGACCGTGGACAACTACGGCGCAGGCCAAAGCTGGGTTGATCTGGGCACCTACGCAGACAAAATGGGCGCCGATCAGCACTACGGCTTCTTCTACAACGTCAACGTCAAATCCCTCGTTTGGTACGTGCCGGAAAACTTTGAAGACGCAGGCTATGAAGTGCCTGAGTCCATGGAAGACCTGCGCGCACTGACCGAGCAGATCGTCGCTGACGGCGAAACCCCGTGGTGTGTGGGTCTGGGCTCCGGTGCCGCCACCGGTTGGCCAGCCACGGACTGGGTCGAAGACATCATGCTGCGCACCCAGCCAGCAGACGTGTACGACGACTGGACCACCAACAAAATCGCCTTCAACGACGAGCGTGTTGTGGCTGCGATTGAAGAGTTCGGTTGGTTTGTTGGTGATGACGCCAAAGTTTCCGGCGGCGCTGGTGCGGTGGCCACCACCGACTTCCGCGACAGCCCAAAAGGCATGTTTAACTCCCCTCTGGAATGCTACATGCACCGCCAGGCGTCCTTCGTGCCGGCGTTCTTCCCAGAAGGCATCGAGTTTGGTGAAGACGTAGATTTCTTCTACTTCCCATCTTACGAGGGCAAAGACCTCGGCAACCCGGTTCTGGGTGGCGGCACACTGATGGCGATCACCGATCCATCTGATGCCACTTCCGCGCTGATGGAATTCTTCCAACTGCCAGTGGCACACGAAGTTTTTGCAGCGCAGTCCGGCTTCCTGACCCCGCACAAAGGTGTGAACCCAGAAACCTACCTGAACGACGCGCTGCGTGGTCAGGCAGACATTCTGGTGAACGCCACAACGTTCCGCTTTGACGGTTCCGACCTGATGCCAGGCGGTGTGGGCGCAGGCTCCTTCTGGACCGGCATGGTTGACTTCACCAGCGGCAAAGACGCCGCCACCGTGGCGCAGGAAATCCAGGATAGCTGGGACGCGCTGAAGTAATTCTTCACAGACGACAACAAACTGCTCCCTCGCGCGCACTGCGCGAGGGAGCCCACTAAAACATTGGGGGGAGCGCGTCATGTCACCAGCACTGCTGGGTCTTGTGACCATCGTCGTCGGAGTTGGGGGATGCCTCGGGTATTTCTACCTCTCCAACTTATTTCTGGACAAAGTACTGTTTCCGGCACGCGGCCCCAACGCAGGGCGCAACATCAACCGTGCCAACATGGTCCGTCCCTGGCTCTTCCTTGGCCCCGCGATTGTGGCCCTCGGCCTTTATCTCGGCTACCCGGTGTTTGAGACCCTGCGCCTGTCCCTGACAGACCGCACCCAAGACGACGCTTTTGTCGGCCTCGCCAACTACCAACAGATGTTTGCCGAACCCAAGTTCTGGGAAGCCATGCGCAACAACATGCTCTGGCTGATTGTTGTCCCCGCCGCTTCCACCGCTTTTGGCCTTTTGGCGGCCCAGCTCACCGACCGCATCAAATGGGGCGCCTTTGCCAAGTCTCTGATCTTCATGCCCATGGCGATTTCTTTTGTCGGCGCCTCGGTGATCTTCAAATTGGTCTATGACGCCCGACCGGCTGGCAACGAGCAGATCGGCATCTTGAACGCCGTATGGATGCAATTTGACGGTGGCTTTGGGTCCATCCTTTTCCTGAAAGTCGCCCCTATCCTGATCCTTACCGCCTTTGCCGCCATCGTGGCCTATGTCGGCTGGCTGCTGCTCCGCCCAATTTTAGACGGCAAGGACAACATCATCCTGAAGACCCTGCCCGCCTTTTCCGGCCTTGTTAGTCTCTATATTGCCGTGATCTCGCTGCGCAACATCCTCGACATCGTCGGCATGGACTTCCCATACGGCCAACCCCAGACTTGGCTGACGCTTCCGTTCTACAACAACTTCTTCCTGATGGTCGTGCTGATCTGGATCCAAACCGGCTTTGCCATGGTGATCCTCTCCGCCGCCCTGCGTGGCATCCCAGAGGAAACCGTCGAGGCCGCGATTGTCGATGGTGCCAACCCGTTCCAGATCTTCTTCAAGATCAAGGTCCCACAGATCATGCCCACCATTGTGGTGGTTTGGACCACCATCACGCTGGTCGTGCTCAAGGTCTTTGACATCGTCTTCGCGATGACCAACGGCCAGTGGGAAACCCAGGTGCTGGCCAACTACATGTACGACAAATTGTTCCGCGCAAACGACTGGGGCGTCGGCTCCGCCAGCGCCATCATCATCATGCTGCTCGTCTCCCCGATCCTAATCTGGAACGTGGTGCAGGCCCGCAAAGAAATGCGCTGAGGAGAGAGATCATGGACAATATCGCAGGACGCAAATCCGGTCTTTCCTGGGCAGTGAACCTCTCTGTTGCGGTTCTTGTACTGCTCTGGCTGTTTCCCACCGTAGGTCTACTGGTGTCGTCTTTCCGCACCGCAGATCAAATCGCCGCTTCCGGTTGGTGGAAAGCCTTGTTCCCTTCTGAACAGGTGGTGCAGCTGCGCACTGGCGGTGCTGAGGCCGCCACGCAGGAAGGCGACCTTTGGGTGGTCGAAGGCAATCTGCTGGAAGAGGCAGAAGAAGGCCCCGAGCCTGGCACAGAAATCACCCGCTTTGGGGTTTCGTCCAAAGCTGTGGACGCCTACGCCGTGGGCGAGGTGGCCAGCTTCACCAAAGACACCAAGACCTTCACCATGGACGCGGAAGGTAACTACCGCTTCACCTCCACCAAAGAGCTGAAAAAGCGCGGTCAGCGCGTGTTCATCACCGCCACTCTGCCGCCAGAGTTCACACTCGCCAACTATGATCAGGTGCTCCTGTCCGGCAACAGCAACGACAGCATGACCAAAGCATTTCTCAACACGCTAACAGTCACTATTCCAGCCACAATCATCCCAATTGTGATTGCCGCCTTCGCTGCCTACGCGCTGGCGTGGATGGAGTTCCCGGGCCGCGCTTTGCTGATTGCGGCCGTGGTGGGATTGTTGGTTGTGCCGCTTCAGTTGGCGCTGATCCCTCTTTTGAAACTGCACCTCAACATCGGCATCGGCAAAGGCTACCTCGGCGTCTGGTTGGCCCACACCGGCTTTGGCTTGCCACTCGCGATCTACCTGCTGCGCAACTACATGTCCGGCCTGCCCCGCGACATCATCGAAAACGCCAAGGTCGACGGCGCCACCGACTTCCAGATCTTCACAAAGATCATCCTGCCACTGTCCTTCCCGGCACTGGCCTCCTTTGCGATCTTCCAGTTCTTGTGGACCTGGAATGACCTGCTGGTCGCCAAAGTGTTCCTGATCGACAGCACGGGCAACACCACGGTGATGACCAACCAGATTGTCGAACTGCTCGGCACCCGTGGCGGCAATTGGGAAATCCTTGCGACAGCCGCCTTCGTTTCCATCTCGGTGCCGCTGCTCGTGTTCTTTGCGATGCAACGCTACCTGGTGCGCGGCCTGCTGGCTGGCTCCGTCAAGTAACAAACAGACACTAACGCGGCCCAAATGGGCCTGAATACCGGACACACCCATGACTTATCAGGACCCGACAATGACCCAGGACTCCGCACTCATCACAGACCCCGATTGGTGGCGTGGTGCGGTGATCTACCAGATCTACCCGCGCTCCTACCAAGACAGCAATGGCGACGGCATTGGCGACCTCGCCGGCATCATCCAGCGCCTGCCGCACGTGGCCTCGCTTGGCGTGGATGCCATCTGGCTGTCCCCGTTTTTCACATCCCCGATGTTGGATTTCGGCTATGACGTGTCCGATTACCGCGATGTCGACCCAATGTTTGGCACGCTGGCGGATTTTGACCGGTTGATCGCCAAGGCTCACGAGCTTGGCATCAAAATCATCATCGACCTGGTTCTGTCCCACACCTCGGACCAACACCCGTGGTTCATCGAAAGCCGCGCGAACCGCACCAACGCCAAAGCGGATTGGTTTGTCTGGGCCGACCCCAAGCTGGACGGCACGCCCCCCAACAACTGGCTCTCCATTTTTGGCGGCCCCGCTTGGCAGTGGGACACCTCCCGCCAGCAATACTACCTGCACAACTTCCTCGCGGAACAGCCGGACCTCAACTTCCACAATGCCGAAGTCCGTCAGGAACTGCTCGATGTGGCCCGCTTCTGGCTGAACCGCGGCGTCGACGGCTTCCGCCTGGACACCGTGAACTTCTACTATTGCGACGCCCAGTTGCGCGACAACCCGGCCCTGCCGATTGAAGAGCGCAACGACAACATCGCGCCTGCCGTGAACCCCTACAACCATCAGGAACATCTTTACGACAAGAACCAGCCGGAAAACCTCGGCTTCCTGCAAGACTTGCGCCGACTGCTGAACGAATATGACGCCATCACCACTGTGGGCGAAGTGGGCGACAGCCAGCGCGGTAGCGAAATTCAGGCGATCTACACCGGCGGTGGCGACAAGCTGCACATGGCCTATGACTTTGCCCTGCTCTGTCAGGCCCACCCAACCGGCACCCGCGTGGCGGAGATCATGCAGACCGCCGAAAGCTTCGGCAGCGACAGCTGGGGCTGCTGGGCCTACTCCAACCACGACGTGGAACGCCACGGCTCCCGCTGGAACCTGTCTGACGCCGCTCAGCGCACCTATGCCGCTTTGTTGATGTCCTTGCGCGGCTCCGTTTGTATCTATCAGGGGGAAGAGCTTGGCCTGCACGAGGCCGATGTGGCCTTTGCGGACCTGCAAGACCCCTATGGCATCCGCTTCTGGCCGAAGTTCAAGGGCCGCGACGGGTGTCGCACCCCAATGGTGTGGAAATCGGACAACCAAAACGGCGGTTTCTCGGAAGGCAAACCATGGCTGCCGGTCAGCGCCGAACACCTCTCCAAATCGGTTGAGGCGCAAGACGGCACCCCCGGCTCCATGCTGACCTTCTACCGCGACCTGATTGCCTTCCGCAAAAAACAAATGCCGCTACTGAAAGGCATCTACGAGCTGCTGCATGCGGACGAGACACACATCCGCTTTGTGCGCGAACATGACGGCAAAGCCGTACTCTGCGCCTTCAACCTTTCGGACGAAGAACAAACCTTCGACCTGCCCACTGGCGACTGGACCATCGACACCAATGCGCCTTTCACCCTGAGCCAAGATGGCGCAAAGGTGACCTTGCCCGCGTGGCAAGCCGCCTTTGCCGGAGGAGACAAAGGAAATGGCTGATCTCATTCTCAAAGACGTTGCAAAGTCCTACGGTCCGGTGAACGTCCTCGCCAATATCGATCTGGAAATCGAAAAGGGCGAATTGGTGGTATTTGTCGGCCCCTCCGGCTGTGGCAAATCCACCCTGCTGCGGATGATCGCCGGGCTTGAGCACATCACCTCCGGCACGCTGGAAATTGACGGCACTTTGGTCAACGATGTGCCGCCCAGCGAGCGCGGCATTGCGATGGTGTTCCAGTCTTACGCGCTTTATCCGCACCTCACCGTGCGCGAAAACATGTCCTTTGCGCTCAAGATCGCCAAGATGAGCGCCGCAGAGATCAACGAGCGCGTGGAGAAAGCCGCCAAGACGCTTCAACTCCATAACCTCTTGGACCGATTGCCCAAGGAGCTCTCCGGTGGTCAGCGCCAGCGGGTGGCGATTGGCCGCTCCATTGTGCGTGACCCCAAGGTCTACCTCTTTGACGAGCCTCTTTCCAACCTCGACGCCGCCCTGCGTGTGGCCACTCGCATCGAGATTGCCCAACTCAAAGAATCCATGCCCGACAGCACCATGGTCTATGTGACCCACGATCAGGTCGAAGCCATGACGCTTGCAACCCGCATCGTGGTGCTGGCTGGAGGCGGCATTGCCCAGGGTGGCACGCCTCTGGAGCTCTATGAGCGGCCTGAAAACGAATTTGTTGCTCAATTCATTGGCTCTCCCGCCATGAACCTCCTCCCCGGCAAGATTACTGGCACCGGCGCGACCACCACAATCGCGCTGGATGCTGGAGGCACGGCCACCTCCTCCGTGCCTTCCTTGCCGGAGGACATGGGGCGGCAGGTCAACATTGGTGTGCGTCCCGAAGACCTAGTCACCACTGAAGGCGATGCAATCTACACCGGCACCGTGAACATCACCGAAGCCCTAGGCGAAGTGACCCTGCTCTACTTTGAGCCTCAAGGCGGCGCAGAGCCGGTGATTGGCAAACTGCAAGGCATCCACCGCGACCTGAAAGGTAAACAGGTCTCGCTGACAGCCGATCCCGCCAAAGTGCATGTGTTCGCCGACACGCAGTCGCTGCTCTACCGCGATCGACCAATCAAGCACATCGAAAAGAACGCACACTAATGCACCATTTCCCGAAATGCGGGAAAATGGTGTTACTCTGGCAAATATCTGGCGTGAAAAGACTTTTCGCGGCAATCTTTGTTCATGGTGCACTGCGAAGTCGAATCATGTGAGTTTTCTCCGGCGCTCCGGGCAGCGCCGGAAAGCTTTTTTACAAAAATTCGTGTGCAATTTACCGCATATTTGCAGATATTCGCCCGATCGTGGCATTCATTAAGTGATGGTTTAGACTTTCCTAATACCGCCATTAGGAGGTCGTAAATCATCCCGGATGTCCATGTTTAGAAGGATCACACTCTGCTTTGTCTTCAGCCTAACCTGGCTGACCGCCTCTTGGGCGCAGGCAGAGACTCTCAATCTGGGAACGCTCAACGAAGGCATCCGCGGTCAGATGCGGATTTACGAACCGCTCCTCACCTATCTCGAAGACGAATTGGAAAAGATCGGCATCTCCGAAGTCCGCCTTGTGGTGCACCCCAGCACCCAGCTCATGGCCGAGGCGATTTCCCGTAGAGAAGTGGACATCTTCATCGACAGCCCGATGGTCGTGGCCAAAGTGGCCCAACTCTCCGGCGGCGTGCCTTTCCTGCGCCATTGGAAAGATGGGCAGGCCAGTTATTACTCGGTGATCTTCACCCATGTGAACAGTGGTGTCATCTCATTGGAAGACCTTGCTGGCCGTCGCATCGCTTTGGAAGACTACGATTCCTCCTCCGGCTTTATCCTGCCGGCCCATATGCTGCTGAACACCGGATTGCGCCTCAAACAGCTTCGCGCGCCTGGCGCCCCTCATACCACTGACGAAGTCGGCTACTTCCTGACCTACAACGACAAGAACACCATGTTCTCCGTCGCTTCCGGCCGCGCCGACGCCGGCGCCACCAACCAGAAAAACTACCTTGATCTCATGGAGGCGCGCCCAGACGAATTTCGGATTCTGGCGATCTCTGATAAGTTCCCACGCAGCGTATTGATGCACCGCCCTGGTCTGTCCGAAGAGCTGCTAAACGAGCTGCGCTCTACGCTGAAATCCATGAACAAAGCGGAAGATGGCCGCAAAGTTCTCAAAAGCTTTCAAAACAGTGCGGGATTTGATGAATTTGCTGCGGGATCAAGACGCACTTTTGTACCTATATTCGAGATTCTACAGGATCTCGAAGACGCGGGAATTGACTGACCATGGCCGCAGCTGACGACAAAACCAACAGCCGCATGTCCAAAATGCGCAAGTCCCTGACCTACGGTCTTGGGCGGCGGATGACCTTGTATTTTGGTCTGATGATCGGGGCTTTTGTATCTACCCTAATTTACCTCAACACCATCACGCAGCTGGAACTGGTTCACACCCGCTTCTCGGAACGCTCAGACTCTCTCGGCATTCTCATTCAAGAGGTCACGCTGCCTTACCTGTTTGAGGGCCGTCCGGCGGAGCTGGACATCATCTACCAAGAACTGATGCGCCAGCCCGACATCCTAGCCTTGCGCTTCATCGATCCCGAAGGCTTCCTGCTCGTAAATGGCTCGTCCGAAGGCAACGCGCTATTTTTAGGCCGGGTCGAAGATCCGCTGGTCACAGAGGCCGTCGCCTCCGAAACCACCCATATCCGCAACGTAGAGGGCCGTATTCAGGTGGCCGTTCCCGCGATCTATGGCAATGTGAACTACGGCACCATCCGCTTCGATCTGGACGGCACTGCTGCCAACCGCGAGGTCAACTTGGTGCTGCGCCGCAACCTGATGTTTGGCGTTTTCTTCACCCTCACCGGCATCCTGCTGTCGATCTGGATCTCGCGCCGCCTGACCGAGCCGCTGGCCCGCCTCAACAGCGCCACTGAGCGCGCCGCCAAGGGCAACCTGAACCAGTCCATCGTGATCCGCACCAACGATGAGGTCGAAAGCCTCGCTGACAGCTTCAACCTGATGCTGGGCAACCTGCGTGCCTGGGTGAAATCCCTGGAAGACACCCAAACCAAACTGGAGATTTCCTCCGACGATCTGAACGCCAAAAACGCAGAACTTCAGGTGGTCGCGGAGCAGGCGAAGACCGCGGAACGGGCCAAATCGCAATTCCTGGCCCGTATGAGCCACGAAATCCGCACCCCGATGAACGGCGTGTTGGGCATGACAGAGCTTTTGTCAGACACCGACCTAACCTCTAACCAACTTGGCCTGGTGGATTCCATCCACACCTCCGGCACCACTCTGCTTAACATCATCAACGACATTCTGGACTTCTCTAAAATCGACAGCGGTCACATGACCCTGCGTGACGAGCCCTACCGGCCTCTGGAGCTGGTGGAAAACACTGCCCAGATGCTGTCGTACCAAGCTGGTCAAGCTGGCGTGGATATCATCACACGTGTGGAACCGGACTTGCCAAAATCGTTGCTGGGCGATGAGTCCCGGCTCAAGCAAGTCATCATCAACCTTGTCGGCAACGCCCTCAAGTTCACCGACGAAGGCTATGTTCTGATCAATGCCACCCTTAAGGACGAGAACGGCAAACCCTTCATGCAGGTCGATGTCTGTGACACCGGCTGCGGCATTCCCGAAGAGAAACTGGCCACCGTCTTTGACCAATTCACGCAGGTGGATGGCTCCTACAGCCGCAAGCATCAGGGCACCGGCCTGGGCCTCGCGATCGCCAAAGGCTTTGTGGAGCTGATGGGCGGTCGCATCTGGGTGAAATCCACTGTCGGTACCGGCACCACCTTCACCTTCAACGTACCACTGGTGCAGCCAGATACGCCTTTGCCGGCTCTCCCCATCGACAGCGCCAACCTCAACGACATGAAGGTAATGGTGCTGCAATCCGAACCGACGGCGCTGTTTGTGATGAACGAGGTGATGTCTTCCTGGCACGGGCAGGTGACCACCTTTGAATCCGCAAACGAGGCGCTAAAAAGCCTGCGAGAAGCAGTAACCAACGGCGTGCCATATGATGTCGTCCTGACGGAGATGGGACTGCCCGATATGGACCGCGAGGACCTATTCCGCACGATTCACCACATCAAAGGGGATACGCACTCGCGCGTGATTGCGCTGCGCCCGATGGACGATGCCATCCATCAGAACGGGTCTGAACAGGACTTCACAGATTGCGAGGTGATCAAGCCGGTTCAAACCGCAAAGCTTCTCGAAGCGTTGACCATGCCACAAAAAGCAAACACCCGTCGGAAAACGGATCTGGAAATACATGACAACCAGCCAGCCAATGGTACGGCTCAAAAACACGTTGCCACGGAACTCACCAAACCTGTTTCCGACAAGACCATCCTGATTGTGGACGACAACAAGACCAACCGGAAGCTGATCGAGATTTTCCTCAACCGCTTGGGTGTCACGCACCACTCGGCCAGCGATGGGGAACAGGCCGTCGAGTGTTACCGCGACGTCCACCCGGATCTGGTACTAATGGATGTCTCCATGCCGGTGATGAACGGTCTGGACGCAACCCGCGAAATCCGTCGCCTCGAAGGAGCCAACGGCGATTTCCGCACCCATATCATCGGCCTCACCGCCCATTCCGCGCCGGAAGACCGCGCCGCCTGTCTGGACAGCGGCATGAACGCCCATATGGCCAAGCCGATCAAACTGGCCCAACTCAAAGACGTGATATCACAACTCTGATTGCAAAGCCGCGCGGCCCTTGGCAACACTGTCCCCAAGACGATTGAGGGGACAAAACATGCCGCAAAATGTGGTGGTGATCGGGGCAGGAATTGTGGGCGCATCCACCGCACTTTGGTTGCGGCGTGCAGGGCACAATGTGACCCTTCTGGACAAGAACACCCCCGGCATGGGCGCCTCCTTTGGCAACGCCTGCCTTTTGGCGAGCTGCGCCGTGGTGCCCAACGCCACGCCAGGCCTTTTGACCAAAGCGCCCGGCTATCTGCTTAACCCAAATTTCCCGCTGTTTCTGAAATGGGCCAACCTGCCGCGCCTCACGCCGTGGTTCCTGAAATACCTCGGCTTTGCCAATGACGCAGACGCCCGCCGGTTTACCCATGTGCTGGCCGACCTGATTGGCGACAGCGTGGATCAACACAAGGCACTCGCCAAAGGCACCGCCGCCGAAGCCTTCATTGCCGACACAGACTACCTCTACGCCTACAAAGACCGCGCCGCCTTTGAAGCCGACAAATACACCTGGGACCTGCGCGCCAGCGTCGGCTTTGTGCCCGAGATCATCGAAGGCCCTGCCGTGCAGGAACTGGAACCCATCCTCGACGCCCAAACCTCCTTCATCGCGGTCAACAAAGACCACGGCTACATCCTCAACCCCGCTGGCTATGTGCAGGCGCTCGTGGACACGTTCACCGGCCTGGGCGGGCGGTTTGTTCAGGCCGAGGTGCGCGACTTTGACCTTTCAGGCGGGCAAGTCACCGCCGTGATGACCGATCAAGACCAGTTTGACTGTGACCGCGCCGTGCTCTCCTCCGGCATCTGGTCCAAGCCCCTCATGCGCAAGCTGGGCTTCGCCGTGCCGCTGGAAACCGAACGCGGCTATCATATCACCTTCAAAGAGCCGTCCATCCGGCCCAACCACCCAATGATGATCGCCTCCGCCAAATTTGTCGCCACCCCGATGCAGCACGGATTGCGCTGCGCGGGTATTGTTGAGTTTGGCGACCTATCCGAGAAGAAATCCAAAGCCCCGCTGGCCCTGTTGCGCCGCCGCGTGGCTGAAGTCTTCCCGACAATGACCGCCGAAAGCGACGAAGAATGGCTTGGCTTCCGCCCGTCCCTGCCTGACAGCCTGCCGATGGTGGGTGAGATTGGTCAAAGCGGCGTCTATGCTGCCTTTGGTCACCAACACGTGGGCCTCACCGGCGGAGCCAAAACCGGGCGTCTTGTGGCGGATCTGATCTCCGAAACACCGCCGAACATCGACCTCACCCCGGTGAGCCCGATGCGGTTTTCCTGACGCCCAAACCAAAACAGCGCCACCCAAAGGCGACACTGTTTTCATGTCTCTCAAACAAAAGTCTCAGGCAGACTTAAGCGCTTCCTTCGGAGTCTCTTCAGCCTCCGCAGGGGCCTCCGTGGCCTCACCTTCCACCACATCAGCCTCTTCCGCGTCCTCGATCTCTGCCTCGGAGTGAACCTCCAGCGCCCCGATGATCAGCGGCAGCATCGCTGCACCGGTTTCGCTCAACCCTTCGGTCTCAGGCGGCGCGGTCCAGCTCAGCGTGTCAAAGCTGTGGCAATTGTCACAGGTCGGCGCCCACTCCGCGTGGATGTTGTGGCAGGTGTCACAGACCCACTGCGGCCCACGTGGCGCGCTCAGCGCCTTGGCCAGATAGCCTTTCACCACTGCATCATTTGCACCTTCGCCCCGCTCAATCGCCGCCATAATGGTCAGCGAGCGTTGCGTCGCGTCCGTTTCCACCAGGTCGCCCAGCGCACGCCGCGCCTCTGGGAAATCCTCCGCCGCAATATAGAGCTCCGCCATCAGCATCTTGGTTTCTGCATGTCCGGCGGTGTTCTTGGTCAGAGTCTTGAACCGTTTGATCCGCGCCTCTGGTGTTTCTTCTGGCGCAATTTCGGCAAAAGCCGCCGCCAAATCCGGATGCGGCTGCGCATCCCAGGCTTTCTTGATCAGGCGTGTCGCGTTGCGCGGTTTGCCTTTGGCCACGTAACCCCGCGCCGCCATCACCGCCGCCGGGATCAAATCCGGTGACAAGCGGTTGGCCTCGATCGCCTGTTCCTGCGTTTCAATGCTGGCATCTTCCGCGATCAACTCTTTCGCTTCCGACAGCGCCAAAACCGCATCACGACGGCGGTGCACGTCACGTGGCAACGTGCCATGGCGCAGCTTCGCATTCAGCGTGCCCCGCGCGCCTTTCCAGTCTTTGCTCTCGGTCTGAAGACGCAGCAACGTGTCCTGCACCTCGACATGGCGTGGTTTCAACGCAAAGGCGTTCTCCGCCAGCTTCAACGCCACCTCAGTATTTCCGGCCTCCAGCTTCTGCTTCATAAGCCCGCGAATACCCACAAACCGCGTGCGCTCATCTGTCAGCAGCTTCTTGTAGGTCTCTTCCGCTTTCTTGGTGTCGCCGCTCATCTCTGCCGCCTGCGCCACAATCAGGTTGGTCAGCTCCGGCTTGTGCAGCTTTTTCTCAGCCAACCGCGCCTTCTCCATCGCCGTACGCCCCTCGCCAGAGGCCAGCGCGGTCACACTATCGGCCAATGCCTGATAGCCCTTCTTTTCCCGGTTGCGGTCAAAGTAGCGGCTGATCGCGGTTTCATCCCCGTTCAGGAACTTCAGCGTCGCAACCAGCAGGCCCAGCGCCTTGATGAACAGCCAGACCGCAGCCACCAGCGCAATCAAGGCCAGCGCGGTCTGGAACGGCCCAAGGCTGTATTCCACCCCGGCCACAGTGACCATCACCCCGCCATCGCTTTCCAGCAGGTAAATCGAGCCAAAGGTCAGTCCAGCGACGATGGCAACAAACGCAATAATTTTAATCAGGGACCAGAGCATGAAACGACCCTCAGTTGGAGTTTAGGGTTTGCGCCAGATCTTCAGCGGCTTGCGTCGCGGCGGCCCGGGTCTGCGCTTGCGCCACCCAGTCTGCCATCACGGTTTTTGGCCCCTCGGCCAGCGTATCCAGTTCCGCGAGCGCCGCGGTCAGATCACCCGCCTTTAGCGCCGCTTCGGCCCGGCTCAACACAGCATCCGTATCAGAACCTTCGCGCGCCTCAACGGAACGTGCGCCAAACTGCGTCTTCAGGAAATTGCCCAGCTTGTTGCCGGTGCCTGCATCCACTTTGTCTTCGCGCGCCTTGGCCAGGGCCGCCCGCGCCGCCTCCGGATAGCTTTCGATCAGCGCCGACAGAGTGATCACGCCACTGTCGGCATGATCTTCGAGCACCGCCGCAACGCCTTCACCAGTGGAAGACCGCAGGTCCACCACGGCTGCACGATACGGCGCGCCACTTTCTAGTGCCGCCACAATCCGCGTCACGGACGAACGGGCCAAAGCCGATTTGGCTGACAGGTCCGCTTTGTCTTTCAACTCCGCCGCCTCAGCTTTCTGCGCCGCGACCAAATCCTTGAGGTCTTTCACTTCCCGCTCGTAAGCCGCAATCGCAGCTGCACCGAGCCCTTCATTCAATGGTCGCTTTTCAATGTCGGTCAAACGCGCTTCCAATGTTGCCACTGCCTCGGACACCGCGCCAAGCTCGGTGGTATAGGCTGACAGGACCTCTTCCATCTTCGCAACCAACGCCGCCGCCTCTCCAGAGGCCGCCTGCGCCCCGTTGGACGCGTCCACTGATTTGGCCAGCTTTTCACTCAAAGCCGCAAGCGCATCATCCTGTGCCGCAAGCTTGTCGGTCATCTCACTGAGCGCCGCATCCGTATCCGCGCCCAGCCCAAGTTGGTCGCCAAAATACACCGCGCCGCCAAATCCAATCACCGCCGCAATCACACCGCCAAACACCATGGGCACAAAGCCACCCTTGCGCTCTGGCTCCTGTGCGGTTGGCGTGGGCGTAGTGGTCTCCTCCACCGGGTCTTCTACGGGAACCTCTGCGTCCACCGCTTCAGAACCTTCTGCCTCATCGGCATCAACTTCCGCATCCGCGTCATATGTGGGCTCTTCAATCTCTACCGGAGCCTCGTCAGACGCGTCGCCCTCTACAGCGTCGCTGACCACGTCCGCATTGCTGTCATCTGAAACCCCATCCGGCGCAGTCTCTTCGACAATTTCCGCGTCCTCGACCACATCTTCTGCGTCGGCTTGCGTATCGGTCTGATCTTGTTGATCAACCTGATCTTTGCTTGGCTTGTCCGATTTATCCGTGGTTCCCACAGGTCACCCTTTCGAATCCGTTTTTCGCAAATGCAGCACCAATCTAGGCGAGCAATCCTTGCGTCTCAATGCATCACCCTGCGTCTAACAGTCTCGCCACCGCATTTGCCATGGCCTTTGCCTCTTTTTTCTCCGCCAAAACAACTGTTTCCACAGGCAATTCCCCCAATGCCGCCGCCACGGCCTCACTCATCACAACGATATGAAGCGGTGCGTGATACGGCCCTTGCTCAGCAAACTGCGCCGCCGCGCGCGGCGAAAAAAGGGGAACTACCACCGGATTCTCCCGCATTAGCGCCTGTTTTGCCCGCTCCGACAACGGATGTGCCTTTTGGCGATAGACCACCACATCGTCAGTTTTAATCCCGACTTTGGTCAAACGCCCGGCCAGATCGCCACGCGCAACTTCCCCGCGAATGTGCAGCAAAGGGCCCTTGGGGGCATCGGCCAAAACCCGCGCATAAAGCGACTCCGCGTCGCCATCCGCCGCCACCGCGCGCCAGCCTTTGGCCCGCGCTGCTGCCGCCGTGGCCTCGCCAACGCACCAAGCAGGCATGTCATGGCCCGCAACCGCCGCCACCGCGTTGCGCGAGCTGAATATCACCCCGGAGATAGTGTTCAGGTCCACATCAGCCTCAGTGGGCGCAATCTCCACAATCGGTGAAAATGCGACCTCTGCGGTGATCCCCATATCCGCCAACAGCCCGGCAAACCCCTCGGCATCGGCCAAAGGCCGGGTCAGCAAAATCAAAGGGGTCACATCCGCCATAAGGCCCACCACTGTTGTTTGAGGCGTCTTGTGGTGTTACCTGCCAACAAACCTCCGCGCAACGGCAAGGACCTGTGACACATGGACGGCCCGCTCACCATTCTTGGCATTGAAAGCAGCTGCGACGACACCGCCGCCGCCATCCTGCACCAACCCATTGTGGGTGACGCCGAGATCCTCGCCTCCGTGGTGCACGGCCAAACCGATCTGCACGCGCCCTTTGGCGGTGTGGTGCCGGAAATCGCCGCCCGCGCGCATGCCGAAAAGGTCGATCTCTGCGTCGAAGAAGCTCTGGCAGCCGCCAATGTGTCCCTGTTGGACGTGGACGCCATAGCGGTCACCGCTGGCCCCGGTCTCATCGGCGGTGTGATCTCCGGCGTGATGTGCGCCAAAGGTCTGTCAGCCAGCCTTGGCATTCCGCTCATCGGGGTGAACCACCTCGCTGGGCATGCGCTAACCCCACGGCTCACCGATCAGGTGGCCTTCCCCTACCTGATGCTTTTGGTCTCCGGCGGCCATTGCCAATTCCTGATTGCTCATGGCCCGGAAAACTTCACCCGCCTCGGTGGCACCATCGACGATGCGCCCGGCGAAGCCTTTGACAAAACCGCCCGCCTGCTGGGCATGCCCCAACCCGGCGGCCCCGCTGTGCAGGCCGAAGCCACAAAAGGCGACCCCAAACGCTTCCGCTTCCCACGCCCGCTTCTGGACCGCCCGGGCTATGACATGTCTTTCTCCGGCCTGAAAACAGCTCTCCTGCGCCAACGTGATGCCATCATCGCAGAGAAAGATGGCTTGCCAGTGCAAGACCGCGCCGACATGTGCGCCGGCTTTCAGGCCGCTGTTGTCGATGTGCTCGCCGAGAAAACCCGCCGCGCGCTGGACATCTATCTGGCCGAAACCCCGTCCGAACCATTGCTCGCCGTCGCTGGTGGCGTGGCGGCAAACACCGCCATTCGTGCCGCATTAGAGACTGTTTGCGCCGACAAAGGCGTGACTTTTGCCGCGCCTCCATTGGCTCTCTGCACCGACAACGCCGCGATGATCGCCTACGCCGGACTGGAGCGCTACCGCACCGGCGCTCGTGACGGCATGGACCTCTCCGCCCGACCGCGCTGGCCGTTGGATCAAACCGCCCCCGCGCTTTTGGGCAGCGGCAAAAAGGGAGCCAAAGCATGATCTCCGTTCTTGGCTCCGGCGCCTTTGGCACAGCCCTTGCGATTGCCTTTGCGAAAGGCGGCGATGACGTCACCCTTTGGGCGCGCAACGCGGACGCGGCGCAAACCATGCAGACCGCCCGCACCAATCCCCGCCTACCCGGTGTGGAATTGCCCAATTCAGTCTCTGTATCGGCCGATTTCACTGATGCGCTCTGCGATGTGGTGCTGCTGGCGGTGCCTATGCAAAAGCTGCGCGGCCTGTTGGAGGACCACCCAGAACTCTCCGGTCGCACCCTGATTGCCTGCTGCAAAGGCGTCGAACTTGGCACGCAACTCGGCCCTGTCGCCGTGATCCGCGATGTGCTGCCAGACGCCACGCCTGCCATCCTCACCGGCCCCAGCTTTGCCGCCGACATCGCCCGTGGATTGCCTACCGCGCTGACCTTGGCTGTCTCGGACGAAGACACCGGAAAAGCCCTGCAACAGAGACTAATTTCGCCCAATCTGCGCATTTACCGCACCACCGACACCGTTGGCGCCGAACTTGGCGGCGCGCTCAAAAACGTCATCGCTATCGCCTGCGGCATCGCCATTGGCGCCGGTCTTGGGGATAGCGCCCGCGCTGCGCTGATGACCCGTGGTTATGCCGAAATGAAACGCATGGCGCAGGCTTTGGGTGCCAAACCCGACACGCTCTCTGGCTTGTCCGGTTTTGGCGACCTCACCCTAACCTGCTCATCCGAACAATCGCGCAATTACCGCTTTGGTCTCACACTTGGACGTGGCGCAGACTTTGATCCAAGCATCACCGTCGAAGGCGCCGCCACCGCACGCGCGTCCCTTGCACGCGCCAAAGCCATGCAGGTTGACATGCCCATCACCCAAGCCGTCGTCGCCATTCTCGATGGGGGCTTGCAAATCCGCGACGCCATGGAAATGCTGCTCGCAAGACCACCCAAGGAGGAATAATCATGCTGGTTGCATTGATCGCCAAAGACAAACCAGGCGCGCTGGATATCCGCAAAGCCAACCGCGACGCCCATGTCGCTTACCTCAAAGGCTCCGGCGACACGATCATGATGGCCGGCCCGTTTCTTGATGACGCCGGCGACATGTGCGGCTCTCTCATCATCCTGAACGTCGCTGACATGGCAGAAGCCGAGGCCTGGGCCGCAAAGGATCCCTACAAGGCCGCCGACCTCTTCGCCTCCGTAGAGCTCAAAGCTTGGAACAAGGTGCTGGGCTGATGCGCTATTGGCTGTTCAAATCCGAACCCTCCACCTGGAGCTGGGATCAACAGGTTGCCAAAGGCGACGCGGGCGAGGAATGGGACGGCGTGCGCAACTACCAAGCGCGCAACTTTATGCGAGAGATGGCCGTGGGCGATCGCGGCTTTTTCTACCACTCACAAAAAGAGAAATCTGTGGTTGGCATCGTCGAGGTCTGCGCCGAAGCCCACCAAGACAGCACCACAGATGATGACCGCTGGGAATGCGTCGACATCAAAGCAGTCGCACCCATCAAAACGCCGGTCACTCTGGACATGATCAAAGCTGATCCACGGCTGGCTGACATGGTGCTGGTCAAAAACTCACGCCTCTCCGTGCAGCCGGTCACCGAAGAAGAGTGGAATATCATCCTCGCGCTCGGCGGTTCTCAAAACTAAAAAATTGGTCATACTCTCCCCGAAAACACGAACTGGGAGGGTTCCATGGAAATTCTATCGGTGCTGGCGGCTGCGCTGGCCTCATATGTCGCTGGCTCGGTCTGGTACATGACGCTGGCCAAGCCTTGGATGAAAGCAGCCGAGATCGAAACCGACGAGTCCGGCCGCCCAGCCAATGCCAGCGATCCGTTGCCCTACATCACCGCTTTCATCTGCGCCGTCCTTGTTGCGGGTATGATGCGCCACGTGTTTTCCCTGTCCGGGATCAACACCATGGGTGCAGGGCTGATTGCGGGCCTTGGCATTGGGCTCTTTCTGGCAGCCCCCTGGATTGCCACCAATTACAGCTTTGCCGGTCGCAAACGCGCTTTGATGCTGAGTGACGGCGGCTATGCCACGCTGGGATGCGCCACCATGGGTCTGGTCCTGACCCTGTTCTAAGCGCCACGCCACATCATCCGCCAAAAACAGAAAGGCGCTGCTCATCCAAGAGCTGCGCCAACCGTCCGTAGGGAAATCATTTTGGGAAATAAAACATAGGGGGCCTGTCTCCGCTCCAGCCAGACCCCCTATGCACCCCGCGTGTATCCCATACCACCACACGCGATTTTGTATCTCTTAGGGTCCGGCCATCCTAGCCCGACATCACATGTGTAGACCAACTGAACCAAGCAGTTCAATTATCAAGTATCTACAATCTGAGGGGTTCCCGCAGCACTTTCGCAACCAAACGAAAAACGCGCCCGAAACCCTCAGGTCCCGGACGCGCCAAACCGCGAGTGGTGGTTTTACCCGTAGTGGGCCTCTTTGCCGAAATGTTTCGTCAGCATGTAGTAAACAACAGCCCGATACTTGTTACGCTCAGACTTGCCGTAAGTCTCAATCACAGAGTTGATGGCATCCATCAGTTCAGGACCATCGCTCATACCCAACTTCTTGATGAGGAAGTTGTTTTTCACAGTTTCCAACTCCTCTGGCTGGGAGCCAGCCACGGTAGACGCATCGTCGTTGTAAATCGCCGGACCACAGCCGATGGTAACCTTCTCCAACAGCGTCATGTCTGGCTCGATGCCACATTTATTCTTCAGATCGTCTGCGTATTTCGCGATCAACTCGTCCCGTTTGCCCATCAGATATTCTCCCAATTGTCGATAAATGCGCTTGAATTCGTGGTCTGCGCGGCGTCCTTGAAACCTTTACTACAGTTGACGTAGACGTCAATTAAGGGGAAAGACCGCGCCCGTTCCCCCTTAGCACAGATCCCGCTGGTCATTTGAAGAATCGCTGCCTAGGCTGCAAATCCGAGCTTTTTCTCACCACTGGAGGACGCGATGCTGCGTTGGGGTATCCTTGGAACCGGCTTCATTTCTCACGCCATGCTGGGCGCGATCCGTGACAGTGAAAATTCCGCGGTGGCAATGCTCTGTGGCCGCAACGAAGCCGCATTGTCCGAGCTTGCCACACAATATGGCGTCACCAACACAACCACCGATCAAGCCGAGCTCTTCGCCAATCCGGATGTGGATGTGATCTACATCGCCCTGCCCAACCACCTGCACCGCGCCGCCACCGAGGCCGCAATGGCCGCAGGCAAACCAGTGCTCTGCGAAAAATCCCTGACCACCACAATGGAGGATGCCCAAGCGCTGATCGCCTGCGTGCAATCCGCGAACATCTTCTTTGCCGAAGGTCTGATGTATCTCGCGCACCCCTTCATGCAGCAACTGGTCACCGTCTTGCGCGATCCCTCTGTGGGCGAACTGCGCTCCGTCTCCGGCTTCTATGCCGCCGACATCTGGCAAGTGGTGAACCCCGATGGCGGCGGCACGCTTTACAACCTCGGCTGCTACCCCGCCTCCCTCTTGCATCTCGTTGTGCAAACCATGTGCGGCGAAGAGGCCTTTGCCGGCCGCTCCATCGCCGCCTTTGGCAACATCGGCAAAGACAACACGCTACAAGACGCCAGCCTCTCCGTGCGCTTTGACAACGGCGTGCTTGCCAACCTACACAGCACAGACGGCCACGGCATGGCCCACGCCTTCACCATCGTGACCACCAAAGGCACGCTGCGCTTTGCCACCAACCCATGGCTGCCCGAGGCCGGCGCGAACCGCATGATCTGGCAACCCTACGACGGTCCCGCACGTGACATTGTGGTCGAGACCAAACGCGACGCCTTCTACCACCAAACCAAAATGGTCGAACGCGCCCTGGCCATGGGTGCCAAAGAGGCGCCACGCCCCTCGCCCCGCCTGTCCGATAGCCTGGAGATCATGCAGTTCCTGACAGACTGGGAAACGGCAGCGCATAGCAAGGACACCACCCAATGATCGGCTACGTCTGCGTCGGCTCCAACGACATCCCCCGCGCCAAACGCTTTTACGCCGCCTTCCTGCCTGCTCTGGGCTACAGCGTGAAAGAAGGCCCCGAAGGCCTCAGCTACGCGCTGCCTGTGCCCGAAGGCCAACGCCCGTTGCTGCCAGATTTCTACGTGAAACCGCCATTTGACGGCCAAACCGCCTCGGTCGGCAACGGCACCATGGTGGCTTTTGAAGCCACAAGCCAAGCGCAAGTTCGCAGCCTGCACGCTGCGGCCCTCGCTGCTGGTGGCACAGACGAAGGCTCACCCGGCTTCCGCCCCGACTACGGCCCACACTACTACGTCAGCTACCTGCGCGATCCCGACGGCAACAAAATCGCGATTTACTCAAGAGATCCAAATGAGCCTGGGCGAGACGGGTGACGCTTGCTCTGAGTTTGTTTCCCAAGACCCACGGTCTTGAGATCATGCTGAGCCAGTCAGACTAGAAGGCGACGTCATTGCGCTGATCTGCAATTCCTGAGCTTGAATCAAGGTCATTAGCCTAAAAACTAGAGCCTTTTCGAATTGAATTATTTGGTGCTGGAAGGACGGCGGAAGCCCCTTTACGCCGTTAGACGTTCCAGCTGATCCCCTTGCAGTGTCAAACCCGCCGACACAGCTAAGAGCAGTACTCTGATACCACGCCTCGCGCCCCGGAATAATACCTTGTTGGTCGCACTGCTACTCTTCTCGCTGTGTTCGCCCCCCAAACCAAAAACGGCGCCCCAATTCGGGACGCCGCTCTCAAAATCAGTGCCTAACCCAGCTTAATAGCGGTAGTGCTCCGGCTTGAACGGACCCTCGGTGCCAACACCGATGTAGTCCGCCTGCTCCTTGCTGAGCTTGGACAGCTTCGCACCCACTTTCGCGAGGTGCAGCGCCGCCACTTTCTCATCCAGATGCTTCGGCAGGATATAAACGTCGTTCTTATACTGCTCACCTTTGGTGAACAGCTCGATCTGCGCCAGCACCTGGTTGGTGAAGCTTGCCGACATCACAAACGACGGGTGACCGGTGGCGTTGCCAAGGTTCAGGAGACGGCCCTCAGAGAGCAGGATCATGCGGTTGCCGGATGGCATCTCGATCATGTCCACTTGCTCTTTGATGTTGGTCCACTTGTGGTTCTTCAGGTTCGCCACCTGAATTTCGTTGTCGAAGTGGCCGATGTTGCCAACAATCGCCATGTCCTTCATCTCGCGCATGTGCTCGATGCGGATCACGTCTTTGTTGCCGGTGGTGGTGATGAAGATGTCTGCGGTGGCCGCTTCGTCTTCCAACGTGGTCACTTCAAAGCCGTCCATCGCTGCCTGCAATGCACAGATTGGGTCAACCTCGGTCACCTTCACACGCGCACCTGCGCCACGCAGCGAAGCCGCAGAACCTTTGCCCACGTCGCCATAGCCACAAACAACCGCCACTTTGCCGGCTATCATGGTATCCGTCGCGCGGCGGATGCCGTCCACGAGGCTCTCTTTGCAGCCGTATTTGTTGTCAAACTTCGACTTGGTCACAGAGTCATTCACGTTGATCGCCGGGAAGGGCAGCTCGCCCTTTTTCACCAAATCATACAGGCGGTGCACACCGGTGGTGGTTTCCTCGGACACACCCTGGATCGCATCGCGGGTCTTGGTGAACCAGCCTGGGCTCTCCGCCATACGCTTGGCGATCTGCTTGTGAATGACTTCTTCTTCTTCCGATCCCGGCACGCCGAGGTCCTCGCCCGCTTCCGCCTTGGCGCCAAGCAACACATAGAGAGTCGCGTCGCCACCATCATCGAGGATCATGTTCGGGCCATCGGCGAACAGGAAGCTCTTGTCCAAATAATACCAGTGCTCTTCGAGGCTCTGACCTTTGATCGCAAACACAGGAATACCCGCTTTGGCAATCGCCGCCGCCGCGTGGTCCTGTGTGGAGAAGATGTTGCAGCTCGCCCAGCGCACATCCGCGCCCAGCTCCACCAGCGTCTCAATCAGAACCGCAGTCTGAATGGTCATGTGCAGCGAGCCAACAATGCGCGCACCGGCCAGTGGTTTCTTATCGCCATACTCTTCGCGCAGCGCCATCAGGCCCGGCATCTCGGTTTCGGCAATGTCCAGTTCCTTGCGGCCAAACTCGGCCAAGGAAATGTCTTTAACAGTGTAATCGGTCGCCATTGCGCCCAGCTCCTTACGGGTTTGCTTTGGCGACCAGATAACACTCAGAAGGCCTTTCTACAACGTTACTAGCCTTCGATTCCTTCGGGCGGCAGCACCGCCTCTTGCTGAAACCAGTCCGTTCCGGCGGCCAAGATGCAGGACACCCCCTGCGCATTGGTCATGATCACCGTAAATGTCCCGGTTTTCTCTGATGACCACACTTCCAGCATCGTCATCTTATTGTCGCTTGCGCCTTGCAGCCCGCCGGCCACCATGGCTTCGGCATATTTGCTCTGCAGACGCTCCACGACCAGATCTCTGTCCGCACATCCGGCGGCGATCGCCGGTGGGGCCGCTGCGGCCATGCCAAACAGCAAGGCTGCTCCAACTACTCTCTTAAACATAGCGCTCTCCTTTCTCGCGCAGATTGGCCCATTGGGCACAATACATTGAGGTTTGGAGAGGGGGACACGCGGGAGGAAGCCGATGTAGAAACGTGCCCCCCTCGCTAGTAACGTCGGTATCGCGGTGCGCTTTTTCAAAACACGCCTGATCACGTTGTTTTGTGGCAGCACGTGATCCCGACTACCAAATAGGGTGCGCCTCAAATATGGCCAAAATGTGGCGGCGCCTCATTTTGCAGCAAACAGCCCTGTCCGAAGGTCAGACTCCCCTGACTGTTAAGACATCCGTAACCAAGGTATAAGAAACCTTTATTTGTTAGGTTTTTGGTCATGAATTTCCCGCCACTAAGGGCCATGTTTCGGTCTGCTTTCTTCATCCCTGCCGTCTTGCTTATGGGCACCTTGATTGTGATCACCAATGCGTTGGTCACATCCGGTGTGGCTGCTGGTTGATACCAGCGCCTCCCCTGTTCGCCTGACTGTTGCGCATCGCCACTAGGCTGGCGTACACCGGTTTCACACAACCGGGAGGCACCCCTTTGGCACGAGCATGGCAGCGTATGTTGTCCGGTCGCAGGCTGGACCTGCTGGACCCCACCCCTGTGGACATCGAAATCGAAGACATCGCCCATGGGCTTGCCTTTGTGGCGCGTTGGAACGGCCAAACCCACGGTGATTTTGCCTATTCCGTGGCCGAACATTCCCTGCTGGTCGAAGAGCTTTATGGTCGGATGTACAAATCCGCCACCCCCAAAACCCGTCTCACAGCCCTGCTGCACGATGCGCCGGAATATGTGATTGGCGACATGATTTCTCCGGTGAAGGCCGCCGTGGGGCCCAGCTATGAAACGCTCGATGATCGATTGATGGCCGCAATCCACATCCGCTTTGGCTTGCCTGCTGAAACGCCCAAACGGCTCAAGTCTCAAATCAAAAAAGCAGACAAAATCTCTGCCTGGATGGAAGCCACGCAGATCGCCGGCTTCTCCGTGCCCGAGGCCAACAAACTGTTTGGTGTCCCAGACCCAAAAATCATCGATGGCCTGTCCATCCACCTGCGCCCCCCTGTGGAAGTACGTACCGATTACACCACCCGCGTTGAAACCCTTCTGGCCGCGCTTTAGGCCTTATTAGTCTCTAATATCGAGTTATCCATGTCCCAAATCACCATCCAAAAAGGCAGCCCCGTAGACCTGCGCCAAACCGCAGAACTGCTCAACGAGATCATCGCCATCGGCGGCACAACCGCGATGACCAACCCAATGTCACGCGATGACTTGGAAGCCTGGTTGATGGCCGATCAGGACTGCAGCACATGGCATGTGGCTTTGACAGAAGATGGCGACCTCCTCGGCTTCCAATGGATCGGCCCTTGGGGGGATCTGCCACCCGAAGCCTGTGGCATTGGCACATTTGTGAAAGCCGGCCGCACGGGTCTGGGCATTGGTTCCAAACTTTTTGAAGCCAGCGTGACTGCCGCCCGCGCTATAGGCTACACATGGATGGACGCCGAAATCCGCGCCGATAACGAAGGCGGTCTGGCCTACTACCAAAGCCGGGGCTTTGAAAACTACAAACGCAACAACGGCGTTGTATTGGAGGACGGCACCGAAGTGTCAAAAATCCACAAGCGGTATGATCTTTGAAGTCCCGCCCCCCAAAGGGATCAATTACCGGATGGTGTAAACCGGCGATGTGCTGCCGTCAGTTCGGTTAAACACCACTGTTCCGTCATCTCTAAACTCAGGTACACTGCAGAACTCACGCCCAACCAACTGCGCCGGTGCCGTGAACACGCTGCACGCTTGCTTTGCATTTGCCTTATAAGTGCCGACAACCGGCTCCCCGCCAATCTCACCACCCATGGTGCCATCCGCATTAACGGAGAGGTATGACCCACCTTCGGTCACCAATTCCTTGCCAACCAGGCTGTCCATCACTGTGGCTTCATCCCCAGAAGTCGACATACAGCCGCCCAATGCCAAAGCCAAAATCACAGGTGTTGTAAGCGCTTTCATCATAATTCTATTCCATTTAGTTCAATGTCACCCACCTCAATTGTGGGCGCTTGAAATAAAGCACCAAACTTCCACTTAAGCGAGATGTTTTTGGCCGAAGCCTACGTCGTCGGCAAAACATCCCGGCGCACCAAGGCCCGAAGTGCGAAGTTGCTCCGCATATTGCGCACGCCCTTCACCTTCATCAGCCGATGCTCCAGAAACGCATCAAACGCGTCCAAATCCGCCGCGACCACCCGCAACAGAAAATCCCTTGAACCGGTCATGAGATAACACTCCATGACCTCTTCAAACGCACTCACGGCGCGCTCGAAGTTCTTGATCACATCAGCACCTTGCGCCTCCAACTCCACCGACACAAAAATTGTGACCGGCAGGCCAATTTTACGCGGATCCACCCGCGCACCATAGCCGGTGATCACCCCATCCGCCTGCAGCCGCTCCAACCGCCGCGCACAGGGCGTGGCCGACAGCCCGACCTGCTCTGCCAGCTCGCCAATCTTCATGCGCCCGTCCAACTGCAGCGCACGCACGATTCTACGATCAATGGCATCCATAGGGAAAATCTCCAAAAGTTAACCATATTTGGACCATTATCTCCAAAATTCACCCGTCCGCATAGGTGCATTTGGAGAAAACCTCTGTCCATCCTGTGTCAATTTGCCGCCACTTCGCGCCTGGGACACAGCGACAAGAACAAAGGAAACGTCCAATGCAAATCACCCGCCTGGCCACCCCCACCCATGAAACCGTTTTGCGCGTTCATGACGCCAGCATAGGCCTCACCGGTTTTATCGCGGTGCACTCCACCAAACTTGGCCCGGCAGTTGGTGGCCTGCGGATGCGTCCTTACGACAATGAAGACGCCGCATTGACCGACGCGCTGCGCCTGTCCGAAGGCATGACCTACAAAAACGCCGCTGCGGGCCTGCCTTTGGGTGGCGGCAAGGCTGTCATCATCGGGGACGCCTCGGCCAAAACCTCCGCGCAGCTTATGACCTTCGCCCGCGCCATCAACACGCTCGAAGGCGACTACTGGACCGCCGAAGACATGGGCATGAGCCCATCGGACATGGCGCTTTTGGCCACCGAAACCAAATTTGTCGCTGGCCTGCCAGACGGCCCACACGCCTCCGGCGATCCCTCCCCAATCACGGCGCGCGGCATCTTTGACTCGATCAAAGTCACCGCCAAACATCAATTTGGCAGCGAAGATCTGACCGACCGCACCGTCGCCATTCAGGGCCTGGGTCACGTTGGCACTTATCTTTGCGACTTCCTGCACAAGGCTGGCGCCAAGCTGATCCTGGCAGACATCGACCCCAAACGCGTCGCCGAGCTGGCTTCTAAATATGACGCGCAGACCGCCGGCCCGGACGAGATCCTGACCGTGAAAGCGGACATCTTGGCCCCCTGTGCCATCGGCGCCATTCTGAACGCGGACAGCATTGCCAAGCTCAACGTCGCAGCCGTCTGTGGCGGCGCCAACAACCAGCTGGCCACCGCAGAAGATGGTGCCCGCCTGCACGCCCGCGGCATCCTCTATGCGCCGGACTTCGTCGCCAACGCGGGCGGTATCATCAACGTTGCCACCGAAGTGCTCGCCATCGACAACCGGGCCGCGTATGTCGACGAGAAGCTGGCCGCGGTGGAAAACACGCTCGACCGCATCTTTGCCCGAGCCAAAACCATGGATTGCAGCCCGGCGGATGTGGCTGTGGCCATTGTGGACGAGATGCTGGCGGACAAAGCCGCCTAAACCATAACCCCATGATAATCGTCCCCTCTCCTGGGAGGGACGTTCCGGTTCTTTTGGAACCCACTGCCCGGCCCTTGTGGCCGGGTTTTTCACGTTTTGGGTTTTCGGGCTGTATCTGATGTCACGGGAAGGCAACCATTCTGGATGGTGCCAATCCCCGAACCGGATCGATTGGTCAGCCAATCAATTCCCCAAAACGCATCAAACCCGGCCACTTGGGCCGGGTTTGTTAACACTTGGCGCACCTCCGCAAAACAGTCGTGATACCGACACGATACCGACGTTGTTTTGGACGCGCTCCGATCTGGTCTTAACGCGGCGAGCGCTTCGCCAAAATCCGCTGCAACGTCCGACGGTGCATGTTCAGCCGACGTGCGGTTTCGCTCACGTTCCGATCACAGAGTTCATAGACCCGCTGGATATGCTCCCAGCGCACACGGTCCGCACTCATCGGGTTTTCCGGCGGCGGTGGCAGCTCATCCGGCCCGCTCAAAAGCGCGTTCATCACATCCGTCGCATCCGCTGGTTTGCTGAGGTAATCGGTCGCCCCAATTTTCACCGCAGCCACCGCAGTCGCAATCGCGCCATAGCCCGTCAGCACCACAACCCGGCTGTCCGCCCGTTTTTCACGAATGACCTCAACAACGTCCAATCCATTGCCATCACCAAGCCGCAGATCCACCACGGCGTAGGCAGGTGGACGGGCTGTGGCAATCGCTTGCCCGGCCGCAACGGACCCGGCCGTCTCCACCTCAAAACCGCGTTTTTCCATGGCCTTAGCAAGACGGCGCAGAAACGGCTCGTCGTCATCTACCAACAGAAGTGATTTGTCCGGCCCGATCTCCGACAGCGCGTTTTCCGTCATGTGCCTGTTCCCCACTGCGTCTTTGGACAAGTATTAGCGTCCCTGGTGTGTTGGGTCAAACAGACCCAATGCCACTACATATTGTCTACGAAACAGGCGACCGTTTCGGCCATTTTTTCAGGAGTCACATCGCGGCGGAAGTACTCAACAAAGCCGTGCTCAGGCAGCGTCAAATAGGTGAAGGTCGAGTGATCGACGAGGTAATACTCGTCATCGCCATCTTCCGGCGCCTGTTTCTTGTAGTAGGTGCGATAGGCCTGGCTGGCTTTCTTTACCTGCTCCAAAGACCCGGTCAGGCCAATCATGCGCTCATGCACGTAACCGGAATAGTCCTTCATCACTTCCGGCGTATCCCGCTCCGGATCGATGGTGATGAACACAGGCGTCACGATCTTGCCGTCTGCTTCAAGAATATCAACAGCTTCTGCGTTCCGCGTGTTGTCCAACGGACAGACATCCGGGCAGAACGTATAGCCAAAATAGACCAGTGACGGTTCGGTCAAAACATCCTTGTCCGTGACAGTTTCCCCGTCCCCGTTCACCAGCTCAAACGGCCCCCCAATCGCGCTGGTGCCACCGGCAACCTGACCTTGACGGCATTGCGCAAACTGATCGCCATCACCGTTGCCACGGCTCACATACCACATGCCAGCAAGTGCAAAGATCGCTACAAACGCGGCCACAGCCGCCACCATCCGAACCATCTCAAACCTCATCAAGTTTAGTTGCGGGAGTTGGCGTTGAGACCTATCAAGGTTGCGCAAAGACACAAGCGGAAAGGCCCCAAAATGACGGATTTGTCAGGCGCATTGCTTAATACAAATCGTCGCAGCAACTGGATCCGCCTGCGCACGTTCATCATGCTGCGCTGGATTGCCATTTGCGGCCAGATTGTTGCGCTTCTGGTGGCGCAATTCGCCTTCGGATTAGAGCTGTACTATGGGCTCTGCTACATGGCGGTTGGCGTCTCGGTCACCGGCAACCTGATCGCGACCTTTGTCTTCCCCGAAAACAGGTTGCTCACCGAAAAAGAGAACATGGCGATGTTGCTCTTTGACGTATTGCAACTCGGCTTCCTGCTGTTTTTGACCGGTGGGTTGCACAACCCGTTTTCCTTCCTGGTTGTTGCGCCTGTCTCCATCGCCGCTTCCTTAATGCCAATCCGCTCAGCCCTATTTCTGGGCGGTCTGACCATCGTATTAGTCACTGCCTTGCTGGAGTTTCATATCCCTTTACGTACGCAGAACTTTTTCATCCTGCGCGTGCCGGATGTCTTCCTCTTTGGCAACTGGGCCGCGATTGTCATCGCCTTGTTTTTCTCGTCGCTCTACTCCCGCCGGGTTGTGTCTGAAATGTCCTCCATGGGTGAGGCTCTGGCCGCCACTCAGATGGCCTTAGCCCGCGAACAAAAACTCACTGACCTCGGTGGCGTTGTGGCCGCAGCGGCTCATGAGTTGGGCACGCCCTTAGCCACGATCAAACTCACCAGTGCGGAATTGATGGAAGAGTTGGAGGATAACTCAGACCTCTACGAAGACGCTGCATTGATCCGTCAACAAGCCGACCGCTGCCGAGACATCCTGCGTTCCATGGGGCGCGCCGGGAAGGACGACTTGCACCTGCGAAAAGCACCTCTGTCCACTGTGATTGAAGAAGCCGCCGAACCTCACATGGGGCGAGGAAAAGAGATCATCTTTGACCATTTTGACCTGCTGGACGGACCGGAAATCCTGCGCCGCCCAGAAATAATTCACGGCCTGCGCAACCTGATTCAAAACGCGGTCGATTTTGCCAAAACCTCTGTCTGGGTTGAAACCGAGTGTTCAGCTGAGTCGGTCTCTGTCCGTATTCTGGATGACGGCCCTGGGTATCCACCACACCTTATTGGGCGAATTGGCGATCCTTTCGTCCGCTATCGTAAATCGGCGAGGGACATTAAGAAGCGTCCTGGGTATGAGGGTATGGGTCTTGGTTTATTTATTGCCAAGACACTGCTGGAACGGTCCGGCGCTGAGATAAGTTTTGCAAACGGAATCAGCACACTAGGAGACAGATCCGCCGAAGCCGGCCCGCGCGGCGCTGTTGTCGAAGTGATTTGGCCGCGGGCAAAAGTTGATGCCGCCATGAACGCCTCTGCAATTGGAAAAGGTGACAATCCGTTACATCAGTCTTAACCCCGCGAACGCACAGTCTTGAAAAAAGTGCAATTTTGAGTAAGCTATTTGGGTAATCTAATTACGTACTCCTCGTTGTTTCCAAATAACTATGGGGATCACCATGTTTGTATTCAGTGCCCTATTTTTTTGCGCTTTTGGTTCTTTCAAGCCTCGCAACCGCCGCAGTGGTCAGACAATCCCGCGGCTCGCTTTCGCAGACCATCTTTCCCTTGGACGAGCCATCGCCTCCGTCACAGCAGGTTGCTCGCTTCCTGTTTCGCGCGGGAACCTTGGTTGACGCCAATACAGCCGCCCTTCGCTTGTGCTCGGAAACACCAACTGAGCGCTTCGATTGGGAAGCCCTGCGCAAAAAACTCTCAGCCAGTTTTCCCGATTTCCCCTATGCGCAAGGCTCTGCCCAGGAGCGGGATGTGACCGTCCTCAAATCCAATGATCCCAATGACGCCTCAATTGTCACTTTGGATCAATGGAACGATGTCGCTCGCGTGACATTGGAACAGGACAACGCCCCGGACATGGCTCGCCACACGGCGATTTTGCAGGCGATGTTTCAGGCACCCAATCCTATTTGGAAGATCAACGCAAAAGGCGTGATTGTGTGGCGCAACACCGCCTACAAATCCCTTGGAGCGGCACTTGGGTTTGCCCCAGACACCCAAGCACTTTTTGACACCTCAACGCTTTTTCCGGGCGATCCACCCATGCGTTTCAAGCTCTGCCGGCCGGACGGCTCCCTTGCCCACTGGTTCAACGTGACCGCCGTACATGCCGGCCCAGACATCATGTTTTATGCCACCGAAGCGGATGCAGAAGTTTCTGCGCAGGACGCCCGTCGCAGCTTTGTGCAGACTTTTTCCCAAACCTTCGCGCAGCTTTCCACAGGACTCGCCATCTTTGATCAAAACCAACGTCTGGTTTTGTTCAATCCGGCGCTCACCGAACTGACCGGTTTGTCCATCGACTTCCTTACCAACCGCTGCGATCTCTTTTCCTTTTTTGATCAGCTGCGGGAACATCACGTTGCCCCGGCCCCCAATGGCCAGACGGACTGGCGCTCCCAAGTGTCCCGGATCATACAGGAGGCCCAAATCGGCGACTACAGCGAGACGTGGACGCTGCCGACCGGCGTGACCTACAAGGTGACGGGTCGCCCCCACCCCGATGGCGCGCTGTTTTTTTTGGTCGAAGACATCACCGCAGAGATCACCGTCACCCGCCGCTTTCGCAGTGAGTTGGAACAGGTCCACAGCGTGTTGGACACCTTTAAAAGCGCGCTGATCCTGTTTTCCCCAACCGGCCAACTGCGCATGTGCAACCAGGCCTATCGCGACCTGTGGAAAAGCGATCCGGACCGGACCTTTGCCGAATATACCTTCCACGATGCGCTCCAGCATTGGCAGGCGGACTGCCAGCCGTCTCCTGTCTGGGGCAAACTTAAAAAGCGGATTCTCTCAACTTCTGATCGCAGCGCATGGTCCGCTTCCGTCACCAAGACAACCGGCGAAGTCCTGACTGTGGAGGTCACACCCGTTGCTGGTGGTGTCACACTGTTAACATTTAAGGAAATCAGTCCGGCTGGCGTACCATTGCCAACCGCACACTAAGTCCCAAACCCGCTTGCAGGTCACGGGCCGCGTTTTTACTGTGGCGTCATGACGGTTTTTTCTCGCACGTTCTCACTAAATTCCCCTTCGGAAACCCAGGCTCTGGCGGTTCAGATGGCGGCCACCTTATTGCCAGGTGACGTTGTCTTACTTGAGGGTCCGATTGGCGCCGGCAAAACCCATTTTGCCCGCTCCCTGATCCAATCCTTACTGCCGGTCACGGAAGACGTGCCTTCGCCAACCTTCACATTGGTGCAGGTCTATGACGGGCCAAGTTCCGAAATCTGGCATGCTGATCTGTACCGCCTCTCCGCACCGGACGAAGTGGTGGAACTGGGCCTGACCGATGCTTTTGAAGACGCCGTTTGTTTGGTGGAGTGGCCCGACCGACTGGCGGATCTTGCCCCGGAAAACGCTCTCAGACTGCGGTTTGAAATTGCCCCGCAAGAAGAGCATCGCACCCTAACAATTACCTCCGCATCCATTCATTGGGCGGAAAAACTTGCCGGCATCCCAACATGACAACTCGCGACGCTGTGATTGAAACCTTCTTGGCCAACACCGAATGGGAAACAGCCCAACACTTCGACCTTGCCGGCGATGCCTCCGCCCGTCGCTACAAACGTTTGGAACTACCCAACGGAAATACTGCGGTGCTGATGGACGCGCCATTTGAAGGCGGTAACGGTACAGAACAGTTTGCCAACATGGCCGCATATTTGACCGCCAAAGGTCTGTCTGCGCCGAAGATTTACCTTCAAGACCACAGCCAAGGTTTGTTGTTGTTGGAAGACCTGGACGATGACCTCTTTGCCCGTGTCATTCCCAATAACCCAGGCACAGAAGTCTCGCTTTATACAGCCGCCGCCAACGTGCTTACCGTTTTGCATCAACACACTCCGCCCTCTGGCTTGCGTCAAATGGATGCGGCCACTTTGGCAGAGATGATTGAACCGCTGTTTTCCTGGTACGTCGCCGGTGCGGACCGACCTTGGCAACAGGCTTGGGAGACGTTTCACAACGCCATTGCTCCAATTCTGGGGGACCACCTTGGAGCGCCGGATGAGCTCGTTCTGCGAGACTATCACGCCGAAAACCTTTTGTGGTTGCCCGACCGCGACGGCGTTGGCAAAGTTGGACTGCTGGACTTTCAAGACGCCCTGCTGGGCCACAAAGCCTATGATCTGGTCTCCCTCCTGCAAGACGCCCGTCGTGACGTTCCAGTTGACGTCGAGCGTCAGACCAAAGCGCATTTCGTGCATAACGCAGGCCTAGACCCACAATCGTTTGACGTGGCCTACGCCCTGCTCGGCGCACAGCGTAACCTGCGGATCGTTGGTGTCTTCGCGAGGCTTTGTATGCACTACGGAAAGCCGCACTATGTGGACATGATCCCGCGTGTCTATGATCTGGCGATGCGCAATCTACGACATCCCATCCTCAAAGAGCCCGCCGACATACTTGCCGGCACCTTGCCCGCCCCAACCCAAGACATACTAAAGAAACTGAAATCAAAATGCGCCACCATCCCGACGCCGTAATGCTCTTCGCCGCCGGATTTGGCACGCGCATGGGTGAGCTGACCCGTAACACGCCGAAGCCACTCTTGAGAGTTAGCGGCAAAACACTCTTGGATCGCACACTTGCGCTGACCGAGGCTGTCTCACCAGCCCGCACCGTTGTGAATGCACATTATCACCATCAACAGGTGGTGGATCACCTGAAGGAAGCATCGGTCCAAGTCGCTGTTGAAATGCCGGAGATTTTGGAAACCGGCGGCGGCCTGCGTAATGCTCTGCCACTGCTTGGAAGCGGACCGGTTTTCACAAGCAACACCGACGCGGTTTGGCGCGGCCCCAACCCATTCCAAATGCTGCAGGAGGCCTGGCAACCAGAAAAAATGGACGCGCTTCTGCTGTGCCTTCCCAAAGAAAATGCCATTGGTCACAAAGGCAAAGGCGACTTTGTTCTGAGCGAAACCGGTCAAATTTCACGCGGGCCCGGGGTTGTCTACTCCGGCATCCAGATCCTCAAAACGGACGGGCTGCACGACATCTCAGAAACCGCGTTCTCGCTTAACCTGCTCTGGGACCAAATGCACAAACGCGACCGCCTCTACGGTCTGACATACCCCGGCAAATGGTGTGACGTCGGATCCCCCGAAGGCATCACGCTTGCCGAAAAAATGCTGGAGGCAAGTGATGTTTGAGCCAAGCGACATGCCCCGGGTTTTCGCCCTGCCCCCCGGCGCAGATTTCCCGCGTTACCTTGTGGAAGGCATTCGGGCGCGCTTTGCAGGTCAGCGTCCCGATGCCATCGCCAAAGCTACCGTGATCGTGAACACTGCCCGCATGGCGCGCCGTGTGCACGCCCTCTTTGACGAGGGTCCAGCAACCCTCCTGCCCCGCATCCAACTGCTTGGCGAATTTGCCAATGCTGCCACGGCACATCTTCCGGCCGCCACACCCGCCATCCGTCAACGATTTGAGCTGATCCAACTTGTCACGCGACTTCTGGAACAACAGCCTGACCTTGCCGCGCGCGCGTCCGTCTATGACCTCGCCGACAGCCTCGCAGGGTTGTTTGACGAGATGGCCGGTGAAGGCGTGCCTGTGGGTGTCATTGAGGCATTAGATGTCAGCGACCAATCCGGCCACTGGGCCCGTGCACAATCCTTCTTTGGCATTGCACGCCATTTTTTGGAAAGCCTCGACAGCGCCCCCGGCCAAGAAGCCCGCCAGCGTCGCGCGATTGAGGCGATTGTGCAATCCTGGGAAGACACGCCGCCTCAACATCCTATCATTCTGGCGGGCTCCACCGGCTCTCGCGGCACAATGCAATTGCTGATGCAGGCAGTCGCGGCGCTCCCGCAGGGCGCAGTGGTCCTGCCCGGCTACGACTTCGACATGCCACCTGAAACCTGGGATCACCTGTCCGATGGGCTGCAAAGCGAAGATCATCCGCAATACCGCTTCCGCGCTTTGGTGAACGACCTAGGTATGTCCGCTCAGGACGTACAGCTCTGGCACAACTGCGCCGCGCCCTCCGCTGCGCGCAACAAGCTGGTGTCACTTGCCCTGCGCCCCGCGCCGGTCACAGACCAATGGCTCAGCGAAGGCCCAAATCTCGGTGACCTGACCGCTGCCACCAAGGACATCACGTTGGTCGAGGCCACCACCCAGCGCGAAGAGGCCCTCACCATCGCCGCCCGCTTGCGCAAGGCCGCCGACGAAGGACTGACCTGCGCATTGATCACGCCAGATCGGATGCTCACCCGCCAAGTAACAGCCGCCTTGGATCGCTGGGACATTGTGCCGGATGACAGCGCCGGACAACCCTTGCAGTTGTCCCCTCCAGGCCGCTTCCTGCGCCACACAGCGGCTCTGTTGCACCAGAAATTGACCTCCGAAGCCCTCCTGACGCTGCTCAAACACCCCTTGACGCACAGCGGCGAAAACCGCGGCGATCACCTCCGCTTCACCCGTGACTTGGAGTTGTGGATGCGCCGCAATGGCGTGTCCTATCCGGAAACAGAAAAAATGCAGGCCTGGGCCTCTGCGCGCAACGAAGAAATGTCCGCATGGATGACTTGGGTTACAGCAAGTTTCTGTGATGCCGAACGTACGCCAAGTGACATGGCCGCGCTCCTAAACGACCACCTCGCCCTGTCTGAAAAAATCGCCCAAGGCCCTGGCGAAGGCAGCGGTGGTCTTTGGGATCAGGCTGCAGGCCGCTCGGCATCTCGACTTGTGGCCGAAGTGAAAGACCATGCGCAGGTCGTCGGCTCAATCGCACCGGCAGACTATGCCGATTTGTTTGGCGCATTGCTCTCCCGTGCGGAGGTGCGCGACCGCGATGTGGGCCATCCAAACATCCTGATCTGGGGTACGTTGGAGGCACGCGTTCAAGGTGCGGACCTTGTCATCCTTGGTGGCCTCAACGAAGGCAGCTGGCCCGAAGCGCCAAGTCCCGACCCGTGGCTCAACCGCAAACTCCGCCATGACGCGGGCCTATTGCTGCCGGAACGCCGCATTGGCCTCTCAGCCCATGATTTCCAACAAGCCATCGGCGCGCCGGAAGTCTGGATCACCCGCTCCGTTCGCTCGGATGAAGCCGAAACTGTGCCATCCCGGTGGGTCAATCGCCTCGTGAATTTGCTAAGCGGCTTGCCAGACCAAAACGGACCAGACGCACTTGAAGAGATGAAAGCCCGTGGCGACACCTGGCTGTCTTACGTCCGCGCGATGGAAACTGTGCCCATGGTGCCCGCCGCGCCGCGCCCCTCGCCGACACCACCACTAGAGGCCCGACCACGTCAGCTTTCGGTCACCGAAATCAAGCGCCTGATCCGTGATCCTTATGCTATTTATGCCAAACACGTCCTGCGCTTGCGCCCGCTTAATCCGCTGATGCGCACGCCCGACGCGCTGTTGCGCGGCATCATTGTGCATGAGATCCTAGAAACGCTGATTAAAACATCCGTGGCCGATCAAACGCCCGTGACGCGAGATCAAGTTTTGGCCATATCAGAGACTGTTTTGGCCCAAAACGTACCCTGGGCCACGGCGCGTGCCTTGTGGCAAGCGAGGCTGGATCGGGTTGCAGATCACATCGTGCATGGCGAAAAAAAACGTCGCACGCGTGGCGAACCACTGGCCTTCGAAATTCAGGCCGAGGGCACAATTCCCGAACTGGGTTTCCGGCTCACAGCCAAAGCGGACCGTGTCGACCGCACCGAAACCGGCGCGCTGATCCTGTATGATTACAAAACTGGCGCGCCGCCCTCGAAGGACGAGCAAACCTACTTTGATAAGCAACTCCTTCTGGAGGCTGCCATGGCCGAACAGGGCGGGTTCAAGGACATTGATCCTTCCGACGTCGCCGACGCCATCTATATCGGCCTTGGCACGACCCCCAAGGATCAACCCGCGCCGCTTCTGGAAACGCCACCAACCAAAGTCTGGGAAGAATTCATCGCGCTGATCGAGCACTATTTGGCTGACGGCAAAGGCTTCACTTCCCGTCGCGCCATGCGCACCGAGCGCGACGAAAGCGATTACGACCAACTGGCGCGTTTTGGCGAATGGGACGCCACCGATGAACCCACACCGGAGGCGTTGTCATGACCCAGCCAATGAACGACGCCACACGCCGTCAGATCACTGCTGCACGTCCGGATGCCAGCACCTGGCTCTCCGCCAACGCCGGCTCCGGTAAAACGCGCGTGCTCACCGACCGTGTGGCGCGGCTTTTGCTGGAAGGGGTCTTGCCACAGCACATCCTGTGTCTGACCTACACCAAGGCCGCCGCCAGCGAGATGCAGAACCGATTGTTTAAACGGTTGGGCAGCTGGGCGATGAAATCTGATGCCGAGCTGTCCGAAGAGCTCGCAGACCTCGGTGTTGTGGGCAAATCCAACGCAGATGATTTACGCAACGCCCGTACTCTGTTCGCTCGCGCCATTGAAACGCCCGGCGGTTTGAAGATCCAAACGATCCACTCGTTCTGCGCCTCGATGCTGCGCCGCTTTCCTCTTGAGGCAGGCGTCTCCCCCCTGTTCAGCGAAATGGAAGACCGCGCGGCCGCTTTGTTGCGCGAAGAGATTGTGGAACAGATGGCCGAAGGGCCAGACGCCATTCTGGTGCGGGATCTCGCAACACATTTCACTGGCGCCGCTCTGGAAGATCTGACCGCAGACATCTGTCGCCACGCGGATCGGCTGCGTCATCCCGTTTCGCCGTCGGACCTGTGCGATTTGCTCGGTCTGCCGGAAGGCTATGATCATGATGCTTTGCAATCTGACGTGTTTCTTGGCGGCGAAACAGAGCTGATAGACGCGCTCATCGGCGTCCTTCAATCAGGGGGCAAAACCGACGCGACAGCGGCCACAAAACTGAGTGCGATCACCAACTTCGATGTGTCCGCGTTGCCCATTCTCGAGTCGGTATTCCTGACAGGAAAAGGTGCAAAAGAACCGTTTTGTGCCAAGTTAGACTCTTTCCCGACTAAGGCACTGCGCACCAACCATGCGGATTTGATGGAACGCATCAAGCCGCTCATGCGGCGTGTCGAAGACGCGCGCCCTCGTCGTCTGGCGCTTCAAGCCAAGGACCGCAGCGCCGCACTGCACGCGTTCGCCGCCCGCTTCCTCGAGCGCTACGACACCGCCAAACAACACCGCGGATGGCTCGACTTTGACGACCTGATCCTGCGGGCGCGCAACCTGCTCAACGAGCCAGCAGTGGCCGAATGGGTGCTCTATCGCCTCGATGGCGGCATCGATCACATCCTTGTGGACGAAGCCCAGGACACCAGTCCAGTGCAATGGCAGGTGATCGAGCGTCTCGCGCAGGAATTCACCTCGGGCTCTGGCGCACGGGGCGAGGACACCCGCACCATCTTTGTCGTGGGCGACAAAAAGCAGTCGATCTACAGCTTCCAAGGCGCGGATCCGGCGGAATTTGACCGCATGCGCGATGAATTTGCCAACCGGCTGCATGCAACAGAAAACCAACTACAAGACCTGAGCCTGGAATACTCCTTCCGCTCTTCGCCAGCCGTTCTGAACCTCGTCGACAAGTGTTTTGAAAACCACGCCGACGCGGGCTTCCCAACCGGCAACCGCCACATTGCCTTTAACGACGATATGCCAGGCCGCGTGGACCTCTGGCCGGTGGTTGAACCTGTCGCAAAGGCGGAGAAAGATGACTGGTTTGATCCGGTCGACCGACTTGGCGACACGCATCACACAGTCATCCTCGCGGATCGCATCGCCGCCCAAATCGCACGGATGATCAAACAGGACACCATTGCCGACACGCGCGGGCCCGACGGGCGATTCACGCAGCGCAAAATTGAACCCGGTGACTTTCTCATTCTAGTGCAGCGTCGCTCTGATCTGTTCCACGAAATCATCCGCGCCTGCAAACTGCATGGTTTGCCTATTGCCGGTGCCGACCGCCTAAAAGTCGGCGGCGAAATGGCGGTGCGCGACCTCGGCGCGCTGTTGTCTTTCCTCGCCACTCCGGAAGACGACCTGTCGCTGGCCACGATCCTACGGTCTCCGTTTTTTGGCTGGTCGGAACAAGCGCTGTTTGACCTCGCACATCGCCGTGCCCCAAAAACCTACCTTTGGGCGGCACTGCGTGACAGGGGCGATGAGTTCGCTAAAACCATGGCCGTGCTGGACGATCTGCGCGCCAACACCGACTTCCTGCGGCCATACGACCTGATCGAACGCGTGCTGACCCGCCACAAAGGCCGCCACGCTTTCCTCGCCCGGCTCGGGGCAGAGGCAGAAGATGGCATCAACGCGCTACTGTCTCAAGCACTGGCTTATGAAAAATCCTCAGTGCCCAGCCTCACTGGCTTTTTGCAATGGATGCAAACCGACGATCTGGAAATCAAACGCCAGATGGACAGCGCGACCAACCGTATCCGCGTGATGACGGTGCACGGCTCCAAAGGTTTGGAAGCCCCCATTGTGATCATGCCCGACACCGGCAAGCGATTGATCAAGACCGATGCGCCCATTGTGCCCGTGGGCGACACCGCGCTTTGGAACATGGCGTCCGACAGCGCCCCCGCACCTCTAGCCTTGGCGCGCGAGACTTTGGCCGAAGCGCAAGCTGCCGAACGGCTGCGCTTGCTCTATGTGGCCATGACCCGTGCTGAAAAATGGCTGATTGTAGCTGCGGCCGGAGATTTGGGGAAAGACGGTAAGAGCTGGTATGACACCGTCTGCACCGCGATGGTCGCTTCTAATGCCACGCCTTGTCAGTTTGACGGAGGCGAAGGTCTGCGCCTGGATCATGGGAATTGGGCAGGAACAGTCTCTGATGTAGCAGACGAATCCGCACCCACAAAGGTCGAAGTTCCGGCGTTTCTGCAATCCGCCGCCCCACAGCTGCCAGCGCCACCACACGCGCTTAGCCCGTCCGACCTTGGTGGCGCAAAAGCTCTGGGAGGTGAGCAGGGACGGGATCAGGAGGCCGCCATGCAACGCGGCACCTGGCTGCACCTTCTGCTCGAACATTTGCCTGACCATCCAAACACCGAGTGGTCTGAAATTGCCAAATCTCTTCTGCAAGATGATCTGGTCGAGATGCAGGCTGAACAGTTTCAAGACTTGTTGGCCGAAGCCACGCAAACTCTGTCCAAACCCGAGCTCAAATGGCTGTTTGATCAATCTGCATTGGCAGAGGTGCCCGTGACCGCCAATCTTGGCCCCAACCGCTTGCACGGAATCATAGACCGCTTGGTGATACAGGAAGATTGTGTCTGGGCCATCGATTTCAAAACCAACGCCACGGTCCCGACCACTGCGAAAACCACACCAGATGGCATTTTGCGGCAAATGGGGGCCTATACCCATGCTTTGGAACAGATTTTTGACCAGCCAATCCGCACGGCAATCCTGTGGACGGCAACAGCAGAGTTGATGGAACTGCCACACGATCTTGTGACAAAGTCCCTTGCGGCCACAGGATATCTTGACGCCCCCGCCCCGCAAACCTAGGTTCCCTCGAACCAAGACTTACCAGCACCCTCTTTCAGGAGACCTCCACAATGGCAACTGTTGCTGTCACCGATGCCACCTTCGACGAAGAAGTAAAAAACGCCGACGTACCCGTCGTCGTAGATTTCTGGGCCGAATGGTGTGGCCCATGTAAACAAATCGGCCCAGCGCTCGAAGAGCTGTCGGCTGAGATGGACGGCAAGGTGAAAATTGCCAAGGTTGATGTGGACAGCAACCCGGGCGCAGCTGCTGCTCTGGGTGTGCGCGGCATCCCAGCGCTGTTCATCTTCAAAGATGGTCAGGTCATCTCCAACCGCGCAGGCGCCGCGCCTAAAGCCGCGCTGCAAAGCTGGATCGAAGATTCCCTCTGATCCTCATCAGATACCAGTTCTAAAGGCGCTCCATTCGGGGCGCCTTTTTATTCAAACCCCTTTTTTATGAGTATCTCCATATTCTCCCATCGATCCTGTTGCCGCCAACTGCGATCCTCTGGGTTAGCTGGAATGGCGCACCAGTCCAGAAGCAGGCGCACAGGTTGAAGAAACCGAAAACTGGGATCATCGGGTTTGATCAAACGGTAACCTTCAAAAAACGATGACACCACGTCATCGCGCAAAAACGCGCCGGATTTGAGTGCAGTGTTATCTTGATGGATCTCGGCAAAATCTAACAACAGCCGAACGATATCAAACCCAACAGGCAGCTGATTGGGTGGATGAAAATCTATGCCGTAGAGGCCGTCTTGGGCAAAGATCAAATTGCGAAGGTTCATATCCCCGTGACGTCGTGCCACGACTGTCCTTTGACCTGCAAACTGTACCGCCCACTCAGGAATCTGAGAGGCGCATTTTAGAAATCTATTTGGCGCAACTACGCGCCGAGATCCATCTTCGATTTGACGTGCCAACTGCTCAATATGCGCGACGATCTGGTCTGGCCGAAAAGGGCGCTTTCGACGGTCCATGACCCGATGAAAAGTGGCCAACCACCGCCCACTCCGCTTCAGAAGGCTTTTTGGATCGCGGCCACGGTAAAGCAACGTATCCAATGTGTTTCCGGTCACGTGATCCATTAAAAGGACAGCGCCGTCCTCACTCACATAGTGTACTTTCGGCGCCCGCATCCGCCGCGCATTTCCCATGGCGTTGCTGGCGTCAACCTGCGCCTGGGCCATTTGAATCAACTGATCAGAATTATCAGCGCCAAACACCCGTTTCAGGACATAGGACTTGTCACCGCAATCAAACCGCAAAACGATATGGCTGCGGTGGTCATTCTTTTGCCACAGCAATTCATGTGTCACCAACTCATCAGGTAGGTCTAAATCTCGCTGCAAACGCAAGAAGTCCTGCAATGCAGATTCTATGCGAACATCCTGTTCTTCGTCCATGGGGCGAGGCTATGCGCTTGAAATCGCAGGGGCAACCCCAGCAAACCACCCAAACTCTTGTGCCTTTCTGATCGCAGGCTCATATAGGGCAAAGGACAAAAGGAGCTTTTGGATGTCTGAGGATCAATTCCCCGGTTGGCACGGCACCACCATCATTGGTGTGAAAAAGGGTGGCGAAGTTGTGATTGCCGGTGATGGGCAGGTCTCGTTGGGCCAAACCGTGATCAAAGGCACCGCACGCAAAGTGCGCCGCCTGAGCCCCGGCGGTTATGAAATTGTCGCGGGCTTTGCTGGCTCCACCGCAGATGCTTTCACGCTTCTCGAACGTCTCGAAGCCAAACTCGAGGCCACACCCGGCCAACTGGCCCGCGCTTCCGTGGAACTGGCCAAAGATTGGCGCACCGACAAATACCTGCAAAAGCTCGAAGCCATGCTGATTGTCTCGGACGGCGCCGACATCTTTGTGATCACCGGGGCAGGGGACGTGCTTGAGCCTGAGCACGACGTGACCGCTATTGGCTCTGGCGGCAACTACGCGCTGGCCGCAGGGCGCGCGCTCATGGACACCGATCTGTCTGCCGAAGAGGTGGCGCGCAAAGCCATGGGCATCGCTGGCGACATCTGCGTCTACACAAATGGCAACCTGACAGTGGAGACCATCAAACAATGAGCGACATGACCTACACCCGCATGGGCAATTCTGGTCTGGTTGTTTCCCGTCTGGCGCTTGGCACCATGACCTTCACTCATGGCTCCGATTGGATCCCTGGCGTTGCCAAAGTTGGCCTTAACGATGCCCAGCGCATGGTTGATGTGGCGCTGGACGGCGGCGTCAATTTCTTTGACGCCGCAGACGGCTATTCCAACGGCGAAGCCGAAGACATTCTTGGCAAAACCCTCAAAGGCAAGCGCAACGACGCGGTGATCTGTACCAAACTTGGGTTCCGCCAAAGCGATCGCGTCACCGACGCCGGTCTCTCACGTGGACACATCCTGTCTTCCGTGGATGGCTGCCTGAAACGGCTCGACACTGATTGGATCGACCTTTTGGTGCTGCACAAAACCGATTTCACAACGCCAATGGAAGAAACCCTGTCGACCCTGCAATCGGTGATCGACGCAGGCAAAGTGCGCCACATCGGCGTGTCCAACTGGCCCGCGTGGAAGGTTTCACAAGCGGTGCAATTTCAGCGCGACAACAACATGAGCCAGTTTGTCGCCGGTCAGTACCTCTACAACGCTGTGGGCCGTGACATCGAAATGGACATCCTGCGCATGGGCGCAGAGCTCGGCATCGGCCTTATGGCATGGTCACCATTGGCCGGCGGCCTGCTGACGGGCAAATATGATCTCAACAAGCTGGAAGACAGCGACGGCCGTCTGGCCGAAAGCGATTTCCTGCAAGTCTCCGAAGAACAAGCGCTGGCCGCGATCACCGCGCTGACAACTGCCGCTGATGCGCACAACGCCACGCCTGCACAAATCGCTCAAGCCTGGATTTTGAACAAGCGCCGCGACCACACAGTCATCATCGGCGCCTCCAAGCTCAGCCAGCTTGAAACCGGCATCGCTGCCGCCAATATCGTGTTGAGCGAGACGGAAATGGCCGCTCTGGACGCCGCCGCCGCACCGGGTCGTCGCTACCCCGAGTGGTTTGACGACATGATGAAAGACGAACTGTTTGCCAAAGTGCTCGCGTAACGAGAGACCCACCTCATGATTGACAAAGATGATCTTCGCGCCGCGGTTGGCTCTGGCCTGCTGAACGAACAACAGGCCGCGTCCCTTGCGGCGCTCGCTGATAGCAGACGCGGCGCGCGCGAAGACCTTGCGGTAGGGGATGAACCGTTTGAGCTTTTCAAAGGCTTCAACGAGATCTTCATTGTGGTCGGCCTGCTGATCCTCGCCAGCGGCTGGGCGGCGGTCAACGGTATCGCCATGGCCGCCGAGGTGGTGAACTACAAAACCAAAATTGTGACCACCACAGCCATCTCCGGCGCTGTGATCTGGGCGCTGGCCGAATACTTCATCCGCCGCCGGCGCATGGTGGCCCCGGCCATAGCTTTGTCGGTCCTTTGGGCCATCAACGCTGGCTCCGGCATCACCGCCTATTTCGCGCAGCCATTCATGTTGGCTCAAGAAGACTTCTCTAGCCTGCCACTGCCGCTGGCGCTCACCACCTTGGCAACCCTGATCTTCTGGCTGCGCTTCCGCGTGCCCTTTGCCATGGCACTCATCGCGCTTGGCGTGTTTGGCATCGCGCTCATGCTTGGCGCCAACCAATCCGGAACACCGACCAGCCCGCAAGATCTCTTCCTGCTTTCTGCTGGAGGCCCCTTTGCCTTCATCACTTTGGGCGTGGGCATCGCCGTATTTGCCGTTGCGATGTATTTCGACATGTCCGACCCACACCGCGTCACTCGCCGCAGCGCGCAAGGCTTCTGGCTGCATGTTGTCGCGGCGCCCGCTTTGATCAACACCGTGGCCCTCACGTTGCTGGAAGCCGGCAGCAATGGCGCCCATCTGGCGCTCATGCTTTTCCTTCTGGGTTTTGCCGCCATCGCCATCATCATCGACCGGCGCTCCTTCCTGATTGCCGCCATCGGCTACACCGTGGCCCTGGCCAGCATCGTCTTTGACGGCGAAGGCGCGGCCTTCACCATTCTTTTCCTCGGCATCTTTCTGGTGGTGCTGGGCGCCTTCTGGTCCCGCTTCCGCGCGGCCCTACTTGCGCCGCTGTCCGGCATCTTGCCGCTGCACCGCCTGCCGCCATCCCACTGATTGGACACCCTTATGACTGATCTCACGCCCCGCGAAATTGTCTCTGAACTGGACCGCTTCATCATCGGCCAGAAAGACGCCAAACGCGCCGTCGCCGTGGCCCTGCGCAACCGCTGGCGCCGCAAACAGCTGGCTGATGACATCCGCGATGAAGTCTATCCCAAGAACATCCTGATGATTGGCCCCACCGGCGTTGGTAAAACCGAGATTTCTCGCCGCCTCGCCAAACTGGCCCGCGCGCCGTTTATCAAGGTTGAGGCCACCAAATTCACCGAAGTGGGTTACGTGGGCCGCGACGTGGAACAGATCATCCGCGATCTGGTCGACGCCGCCATCATCCAAACCCGCGAACACATGCGTGAAGACGTGAAGGTCAAAGCCCACGCCGCCGCCGAGGAGCGTGTAATCGACGCCATCGCCGGTCCGAACGCGCGTGAAGGCACCCGCGACATGTTCCGCAAGAAACTCAAGGACGGCTTACTCGACGACACCGAAATTGAGCTTGAAGTGGCGGACAGTTCCAATCCCCTGGGCGGCATGTTTGATATTCCGGGCCAGCCAGGCGGCCAGATGGGCATGATGAACCTTGGCGACATCTTTGGCAAAGCCATGGGCGGCCGCACCACCAAGAAGCGCATGACCGTGGCGGAAAGCTACGAAGTCCTGATCTCGGATGAGGCCGACAAGCTGCTGGACGACGAAACCGTCAATGCTGCTGCATTACAATCGGTGGAGCAAAACGGCATCGTCTTCCTCGACGAAATCGACAAGGTCTGCGCCCGTCAGGAAGCGGGTGGAGGCGATGTCTCTCGCGAGGGTGTGCAGCGTGACTTGCTGCCGCTGATCGAAGGCACCACCGTCTCCACCAAACACGGGCCGGTGAAAACCGACCACATCCTCTTTATCGCCTCCGGCGCATTCCACATCGCCAAACCCTCAGACCTGCTGCCAGAATTACAAGGTCGTCTGCCGATCCGCGTTGAGCTACGCGCCCTCACAGAAAAAGACTTCGTGCGCATCCTCACCGAAACCGACAACGCCCTGACCCGCCAATACACCGCGCTGATGGGAACCGAAGAGGTTGTGGTGTCCTTTACTGAGGATGGTATCGCAGCGCTGGCGAAAATTGCCGCCGAAGTGAACCAGTCGGTTGAAAACATCGGCGCTCGTCGGCTTTACACGGTAATGGAACGGGTGTTTGAGGAACTCAGCTTCTCCGCGCCGGACCGCTCAGGCGAGGAAATTGTCGTGAATTCCGCCTTTGTAGAGACGAATCTCGGCGAGTTGGCCAAATCCATGGACGTCAGCCGCTACGTGCTCTGATTTCCCCCTAGCAGGTCCGCGCATTCAATTGCATAGTCCCGGCAAACCAGTTTTGCCGGGATTTTTCGTGCGTTACCTCATCCTCATTGTCGCCAGTATAATGCTCTCCGCCTGCGCGGATCGCATCACCGCACCGATCCAACCAGAGGCGCTAAACGCGCCCAACACGCGCCAGATTTTTGTGGTCACCAACCGCGAACGCAATGCAGCAGGCTATCTCGCAACATCGCGCGATGATGAGCTGACCTTTCTGGACACGACCGTCTCTATCCCGCCCTCGCACACCTCAGGTGAAGCCCCCACATTCAAGGCCAACCCTGACCCGGAAAAACACTTTGTGATTGCCAAAGAGACCCCCATTGCCGCGCTTCCGGAGCTCGCCAGGAAAGTCTCCGCCAGCCTCGCGGGCAAGCCTCGTCGCAACCGGGAGGTCACCGTCTTTGTGCATGGGTTCTACAACACCTATCAGGACAGCTTATTCCGCATCGCTCAGCTGCAGAACGATTTTAATCTACCCGGCACCGTGGTGAACTTCGCCTGGGCCAGCGCTGGCAGCCCTTTGGGCTACGCACATGACCGCGAAAGCGCACTGTACTCACGCGATGATCTGGAACGCACCCTACGTGAACTCGCCAAATCAAGATCAGATCGCCTGCTGCTGGTTGGCCATTCCCTGGGCACGTTTTTAATCACCGAAACCCTGCGCCAGATCGAACACAAAGAGCCTGGTTGGACTGCGCGCAACATTGACGCCTTGGCCCTGATTTCCCCAGACATGCCGGTGGATTTGTTTCTGCGCAATCTGGAGCCCTTTGACGCCTTGCCGGACTCCACAGTAATTTTGACCTCAACCGAAGACAGCGCCCTGCGCCTTTCCAGCCGCATCAACCGCTCTTCACAAAGGCTCGGACAACTCTCCAACCCCGACGTTTTGGCAGACCTCCCTGTGATCGTGTTTGACGTGTCCAGCTTTGCGGATGGCAGCAGCAACCACATGACATTTGCCGAAAGCCCCGCATTAATCGCCCTGCTGCGCGATGCACGCACCTTTGATGAACTATTGGCCCCCGACGACCCGAATTTCCTGCTACGTCAGGCAGAGCGGGTCCGGGTGTCCAACGAGGCGATTGCCATTCAGGTCGCTGGGCCTGGTGGCGGCATATGATTTCTACCACCGCCTTCGTCAAACAAAACGGCCGCTACTTGCTCCCCGGCGCGATGCTGATGTTTATGTCCTGCTTCGGACAAACCTTCTTTGTCGGCACCTTCGCCGCCGACATTCGAACGCATTTTGAGCTCTCTCACGGCGGTTGGGGCGCCATCTACATGTTGGGTACGGGCACGTCTGCGGTCATCATGCTTTGGGCTGGAACGTTGGCGGATCGGATTCGAGTGCGCATCCTTGGCCCACTGATGCTACTCCTGCTAGCATCTGCGTGCATAGCGCTATCTCAGCTATCTTCGGTCTGGCTTCTGCCTTTTGTAATAGTCGCGCTGCGCCTGACAGGGCAGGGCATGCTGACCCACACCGCGGGCGTGGCCATGGCCCGCTGGTTTGCCGCATCGCGCGGGCGCGCGCTTGCTTTTGCCACCATGGGTTTCATGTGCGCCGAGGCCATCATGCCACTCACGGCTGTGAGCCTCAAAACGCAATTTCACTGGCAGTGGATATGGCTCGCCGCCGGTCTTCTTTGCCTTGCGATGGCACCGGTGGTGTTTTTGTTGCTCCGGCAGGAGCGCGAACCGCAAAGCCTTGCCAAAGAGGAAAAAACGCTCGGTATGGAAAGGCGCAACTGGACGCGTTGGGAGGCCGTCCGGCACCCTGTGTTCCTCTCCGCCATTCCCGCGATGATGGCCTTCCCCGCCTTCGCCACAGTGTTTTTCTTCCAACAAGCCTATTTTGCGGAAATCAAAGGCTGGTCGCACCTGTCCTTGGTGGCGGTGTTCCCGCTTGGAACACTATCATTTGGCATATCAACACTCGTTTATGGCTGGCTGATCGACAAACTTGGGGCCGCGCGGCTTATGCCGCTTTATCTTTTACCACTGGTCGCCGCCTTCACTATTCACGCCTGGGCACCCACGGTCAGCTGGGTCGCTGTGGGCGTGGTGCTCATGGGCATGGCGGGCGGTGGCATGGCAACTCTGCCTGCGTCGGTCTGGTCTGAATTTTTCGGCACACAACATCTGGGTGCTATCAAAGCCACCGTCGCCGCCTTTGGCGTGTTGGGATCTGCTTTGGGTCCAGGTCTGTCCGGTTGGTTGATTGATCAAGGCATCAACTACCAATCGCAACTGCAAGGCTTTGCGATCTGCTTCGCTGTCGCCAGCGCTGTGATGGTGGTGCCTTTCGCGCGCGCTCGAAACTCAACGGCGGCGTAGATAAACATAATACGCCCCGGTGCCGCCATGCCGGATATGGGCTTCTGCGACCTGCAAAATGCACTGCTTCATTGGCGGCAATGCAAACCACTGTGGCACTTGATGTTTGAGCACCCCACGCCGGGTCGGGATCGGCCCTTCGTCCCGTTTGGTTTTGCCCTTGCCTGTGATCACCAGAACCAGCCGCTTGCCCTCCCCATGAGAGCGCATAATGAAACCGCTCAACGCTCCATGTGCCTGATCTGCGGTCATGCCATGTAGGTCGATCTTGCTTTCAGGCACCAGCTTCCCGCGCTTCATGCGGCCAAAGGCTTTCTTATCCATCTGCACGGGCTGCCGTGCCACACGTTCGGAGACCGATCCCATCAAATCATGCATCAAGGGGCTGGTATTGGCTTTTGAGCCAACTTCGAATTCCGGCAGGGCAGGGGAAAGATGTGGCCTTGGCTTCTTGATCGGCTTTGGCTTGGGTTTTGGCAACTCATGCGCGCTTGTGCCGGGATGCAACCGCTCAGCAGTATCTGCCACCTTCCGCCAGAGGGTGACTTCTTCTTCACTCAGTTTCCGCCGTGTCACAGCACCGACTCCGGCAACATCGCATAGGCCCGCTGAATGGGCAAAAGCACTACCATGCGACCAGGGTCTTTAAGCGTGCCCGCCGCCTTACCGGCCTCATCCCCAGTGCCAAAAAAGATATCGGCCCGCTGCGCACCTTTGATGGCCGATCCGGTATCCTGGGCGATCATCAACCGCCGCAGAGGTCCCGCACCGTCTTTCTCCACCCAAACCGGCGCGCCCAACGGCGTAAACTTCGGGTCCACCGCCACCGATCGCATCGCCGTGATCGAGCGGTTCATCGCCCCCAACGGGCCCTTGTGCGCGGGCACGCGGTTAACTTCGCGGAAGAACACAAAGCTGTCGTTGTGGCGCAGCAGTTCCGCCCCATCCACCGGATTGCGTTTCACCCAATTCTTGATCACCTGCGCACTCACCTGATGCGCATTATACACACCGCGTCGCACCAACTCGGCACCAACAGAGCGGTATTTGTGCCCATTGGCCCCACCGTAGCCGACACGAATGTAGGACCCATTGGGCAGGCGAATGCGCCCCGAACCTTGGATTTGCAGAAAAAACAGCTCCACACTGTCATCCACCCAAGCAATCTCCAACCCGCGCCCTTGAAGCGCGCCGCTGGTCTCAATCTCGCGCCGGGTCAGCCACTGGCCGCCTTTGGCCTCCCGCGGCATTTTGTAGACAGGGAAACGATAACGCCCATTTGGCGTCAACGACCCATCCAGCTCCGGCTCGAAATAGCCGGTGAACAGCGCCGACTTGTCTTGTTCCTCAATCAGTACCGGCCGAAACAGAAGCTCAAAAAACTTACGGGCGTCTTCAATGCCCGTCGCCGCCGCACATAACGTCTGCCAGTCCGGCGCGTCAAAGTCTGCACAAGTATTCAGAAAAACTTGACGGGCGGCCTCGTGATCATCCGCGGCCCACCCGTCCAGGTCGTCAAACGACAGGATTTTCATATGTGTTTCGGACATGGCTGCCCCTCCGGCCATCACAAAGACCGCGGCCAAAGCCGCCCGAAACGCCCGGATCATTCGCCCGTGGCAACAAGCTGCCAGTTTGGATCGTCCGATCCCATCACGCGGGCAAAGGTCCAAATGTCCTTCTGCCGCTTAATCTGGCTTTCGCTGCCCTCAACAATCTCACCGGCGTTGTCCCGCACAACATGGGTCAGCTCACCCACATAGCGCACAGTGATTTCGCCTTCTTTGGTGGTCTCGTCAAAATGCGCCGCTTGCAGCACCATTTCACGCACCCCAACAAATTCGCTTTCCACGGTCAGACCTTTGTCCGCGCGCATCTCCACCACATGTGCAAAGCTCTCATAGACTTCTTCGCCCAAGAATGGCTGGATGCTCGCCAGATCACCTTTCTCAAAGGCCATCAGGATCATCTCATAGGCCCCACGTGCACCGCCAAGGAAGTCGTTCACGCCAAACTGCGGCTCCATCGACTTCATCTTCGCCAGCGCCAGCGCATTCACGCTGCCTTCTTCGGCGTGATCCAGAATGTCCTGGTCTGGGCCGCCTTCGATCACCTCAAGGTCCGGCCCCTTGCGACGGGCCTGTGAAACACCTTCCTGACGTGGCTCTTCATAGCCCTCTCGAGTCCCCAAAACACTGCGCAGACGCAAGATCAGAAACACGGCAATACCGGCAAGAACCAGAAGTTGAATTAGGGAGGAGTTCATTTGAACCTCATGTTGGGCATGGAAACACTGTTCTCTCGCACTTATGTAAGTCACGGGCGGGGTCAAGTCCACCTCGCCAAATGTAGCAATGGAGTAAAGCTAAGATGTGGCTCTTGTTGGCCTTTATCGCGATCCCCATGATCGAAATCGCCCTGTTCATCAGCGTTGGCGGCGCCATTGGCCTGTGGCCGACCTTGGCGATTGTCCTGCTAACGGCCATACTTGGCACACATCTGGTGCGTTCTCAGGGGCTTGCGGCCATTGGAAACGTGCAGCAATCCTTTAATGAGCTGAACGATCCAACCGAGCCTTTGGCACACGGCGCGATGATCCTGATCGCTGGTGTATTGCTGTTGACGCCAGGTTTCTTTACAGACGCCGTTGGATTTGCTCTCCTGACCCCAGCTTTCCGCAAAATCATGTTTGAATTTGCCCGAAAACGCGTACGCGTTCAAAGCTTTACCATGGGCGGCACCCACTCCGCCTCTTTTCATTCCGGTCCGGCAAACCAGGGCCACCGTCCGGCGGGTTCCGATGTGATTGACGGTGAATTCTCCGAAGTGGATTCCACATCAGAAACGCCGCCCCCACAAATAGACAGCGTCAAAAAACCCACGCATAAACCATCCGATTGGACTAAACATTGAGACCCTTAATTTGACCTGATAAAGCAGGCCAAACGAATTCTTTTGGAGACTTCCCATGGCAGAAAACGAAAACGGTGCCGCACAAGCACCGCAGCTGAAAATGAACGTACTGACCCAATTCGTACGCGACATGTCGTTTGAAAACATCCTGGCTCAGAAAGGCTCTGCCGGTAACCCGCAGCCCGACGTTCAGGTTCAGGTGAACCTTGATGCAAAAAAGCGCACTGCGGACCATCAGTTCGAAGTGGCCATGAAGCTGAACATCACCGCCAAGAACAAAGAAGACGGCGCTGAGATGTTCATTCTGGAACTGGACTACGCCGGTGTGTTCCACGTGGAAGGTGTGCCAGAAGACCAGCTGCACCCATTCCTGCTGATCGAATGCCCTCGCATGCTGTTCCCATTTGTACGCCGCATCGTGTCCGACGTGACCCGCGACGGTGGCTTCCCGCCACTGAATCTGGAAACCATCGACTTTGTCGCTCTGTACCGCTCTGAGCTTCAGCGCCGCGCACAAGAGCAACAGGCAACAGAACAGCCGGTCGCCAACTAAGCGATCCGCTGTCAAAAATTCAGGCGCTGCCCTCGCGGGCGGCGCCTTTTTTGTGGGTTATCCCAGTTTAGTCCAAAGCGCGTCGTCGCCCATCTTTTCGACAAATTCTTTATGCGCTGTAGCCTCTTCGTCAGTGAGGCGAGAGGGCAGGGGCGTTGCGCGTTTTGTTGGCCGCCAATCATCCACCTGCACTGATTTGGTCTTACCACCACCGCCAGAGGCCAGAACTAAATCAGGCTGCCGGCCACCAATCAGCTCCAGATAGACTTCCGCCAGAATTTCGGAGTCCAAAAGCGCGCCGTGCAACGTCCGCGAGGAGTTGTCGATGCCATAGCGGCGGCACAGAGCGTCCAATGTGGCGGGCGACCCAGGGAATTTGTTGCGCGCCATAGTCAACGTATCCACCGCCCGATCCATTGGGATCTCCGGTAGGTTCATCCAGCTCAGCTCCGCATTCAGGAACTTCATGTCAAACTTGGCGTTGTGAATTACCAGCTTACTGTCATTGCCAATGAAATCCAGAAACGCCTGCCCATGCGCCTCAAAGACCTTCTTGTCTTTCAGCGTCACCTCACCCGGTTGCGCATCCCGCGGAACATCCAACAAATCCGGCCCAATCCCATGTACACCAAAGGCCTCTTCCGGCATGTTCCGCAACGGGTTGATGTAGACGTGAAAGGTCTCACCGGTGGGCAGGTGGTTGTACAGCTCCAACGCTCCGATCTCGACAATTCGGTCGCCGGAGAACGGATCAAACCCAGTGGTTTCCGTATCGAGTACGATTTCACGCATTGGCCAACTGTCCCCTGATGGTGGTCACAATCTTCTCCACCTGCTGGCGCGCATGGTCAAGCGTATCCGTGGTCACAAAATAATCCGAGCGGGCCACTTTTTCCTCATTTGGCATCTGTTTCGCCCGGATCTGCTCAAACTGTACCTCAGTCATCGTACCCCGTGCCAAAACCCGATCCCGCTGCAGTTCAGCTGGAATAGAGACGCATACAACCGCATCCATGGCTTTGTTTCCGCCGGTTTCAAACAGCAACGGAATGTCAAAAACCAGAATGTCAGCTTTAGCAGAGGCGATGAAGGCGGCGCGGTCTTGCGCCACCAAAGGGTGCACAATTTCTTCAATCATTTTGAGCGCCGAAGGGTCGCGCCCGATCACTTCTTTGAGTTTGTCGCGCGACACAGCGCCCGCAACCACAGCCTCCGGAAACTTTGCCTGCATGGGCGCAACCGCCGCGCCGCCCACATCATAAAGCCGATGCACCGCTGCATCCGCATCCCAAATCGCACAGCCCAGATCGACAAACATCTGTGCCGTGGTCGATTTTCCCATGCCAATCGAACCTGTCAGGCCAAGCTTGAAGCTCATCCCAAAACCACGCGCCGTGTTTCGTCATCCACCACAGGGCGGCGCCCAAACCAGCGTTCAAAACCGGGAACCGCTTGATGCAGCAACATGCCAAGTCCATCAACGGTCACACAGCCAGTCTCATTGGCCGTACGCAAGAAATTTGTCGTCAACGGCGTATACACCAGATCGGTCACAACGGTCTCTTTGCGCAGCCCATCCATCGGCACACGCAATTCCGACTTGCCGGTCATGCCCAGCGACGTGGTGTTTACCAGCGTGGCGCCTTCTTCCAGAATATTGCCCGCCTGCACCCACTCAACGACCTTCACCCGCGCGCCAAAGTCTTCACGCAGCTTGTCCGCCCGTACGCGAGTGCGGTTGGTCAGCAAAATCTCAGGCGCGCCGGCATCAAGCAAAGACGCCACAACTGCCCGCGCGGCACCGCCCGCACCCAGCACAACAGCCGGACCCGCTCCCGCATCCCACTCCGGCGCACCTTGGCGCAGGTTTTCAATAAACCCGTAGCCATCTGTATTGTCGCCCAGAATGCTACCATCGTTGAGAAAGATCAGCGTATTCACCGCCCCAATCAGCGTTGCGCGATCCGTGATCTGGTCGACAAACTGCATCACCCGCTCTTTATGGGGAATCGTCACGTTACAGCCGACAAACCCCATCTTTGGCATCGCTTTCAAAACATCGCCCAGAGCATCCGCTTCGACCTCCAGCGGCACATAATGTCCGGCTATGTCATACGTCTTCAGCCAATGCCCATGCAGGACCGGTGATTTTGAGTGCGCAATCGGGTTCCCGATCACACCCGCCAAAGGAATGGACGGCAGTGTCATTGTGGCAGTTCTCCCCGCGTCGTCAGGAACGACAGAATTTCTACAAGCGGCATACCAAGGACGGTGAAGTAGTCCCCGTCGATCTTGTCAAACAGCCGCACGCCTTCTTCTTCCAACTTATACCCACCAACCGAATGGCGGATGCTGTCAAAGTTGCGATCCAGGTAGCCCTCAAGAAAGTCGTTGCTGAATTGCCGCATGAACAACCGCACAACACCCACATGCCGCCAGAGCGGCTCGCCATTCTGATAAATCACCGCGGCAGACAGCAACATATGGCGCTGCCCTCGGAGCAACAGCAACTGATTGCGCGCATCATCCACGCTGGCGGGCTTGGAAAAAATCGTACCCTGAAAATCCAGCACCTGATCACAGCCCAAAACCAACGCCTCTGGCCGCTTCAAGCTCACCTTTCGCGCTTTTGACTCCGCCAACGCGTCCGCCACATCCCGAGGCGTGGCCCCCTCCGCCTGTAGAGATCGTTTGATCATCTCTTCATCTACGCGCGGCTTAACGGTTTCGTAACCAACATTAGCTTTAGATAGGAGCTGAGCCCGTATATCAGAGCCCGAAGCAAGGATCAGGGGTGCGGTCATGTGGATAAATCCGTGGAGAAGGGAAGGAACTTCTTGAGAGTCCTTTCTGGAAATTTCTGTGGGGTTTTGCAAGCTGGGGAAACTCCCCGCCGTCTCACGGAAATCCCCCGATTTTCTGCACGGTGGACGGGGAAAACTTTGCCTGTGGGAGGAATCACCCGCATACCTGTTTCTCCACCCGTTTATCCACAGTCACGCCCCTGTTATATTTCTTTCAAAGCACTGAAATCATTAAGACCTTTTAACTTTCTCACCAGATGTTGATACAGATCAGAGCAAAGAGTTCAGATGTGGGTAAGTCATAGGGGAAATTGATAATCCACAGGATTGGGCGTCCCTACTTAATCATCATCCTTTTCTATATATATTTATTTATTATAGAGAGGGTCGGGCTTCGTTCAGGAACAAACCGGCATGAGTTACTTTCTCGTCGACATTTACCCATACGTACTCTCGCTTCACATCATAGCAGTGATCAGCTGGATGGCAGGTATTTTCTACCTTCCCCGCTTGTTTGTGTATCACGCAGAGCGGGCAGAGAAGGGGGATCAACTTGATGAAACCCTGAAGATCATGGAATACAAGCTTCAGCGCTATATCATGGCGCCCGCAAGCGTTGTTGCTTGGGCCGCAGGCCTCACGCTTGTCTTTACTCCTGGCATTGTCGATTGGTCTGCGATCTGGCCGTATACGAAAGCGTTCTGCGTGATCTCCATGACCGTGTTTGATCATTGGCTGATGATCATGCGTAAGAAATTTGGTCGGGATGAAAACACGCTCACCGGCCGCCAGTACCGCATGATGAACGAAGTTCCGACGGTTTTGATGGTTCTGATTGTGGTCTCGGTCGTGGTGAAATTCTGAATCGTTTGACTCAGGCAAAGAAAGTGGCTTAGAAAAGCCGCCAACTGGCCCGTCCGGGCTAAGTGTCTTCCAAATACAGAGTACATGAACTGCCCTTCTCTCGGGCAGCACAGGATATTTTCATGACACAAGAAAAGCTTGCTCTTGGCACGTTGAAAGCCAAAAGCCCGAAAGATCTCTTGGCAATGGCCGAAGAGCTGGAGATCGAAAACGCCTCCACCATGCGCAAAGGCGAGATGATGTTCCAAATTCTGCGGGAACGCGCAGATGATGGATGGGAAATCTCCGGCGACGGTGTGCTTGAGGTGCTTCAGGATGGCTTCGGCTTCCTGCGCTCGCCAGAGGCAAACTATCTGCCAGGTCCCGATGACATCTACGTCTCCCCGGAGATGATCCGTAAGTACTCCCTGCGCACCGGCGACACTGTGAACGGCGTCATGACGGCTCCAGGCGATAACGAGCGCTACTTTGCCCTCACAGGCGTGTCTCAGATCAACTTTGAGGCGCCAGAGAAGGCCAAGCACAAGATTGCCTTCGACAACCTCACGCCGCTTTACCCGGATGAGCGTCTGAAGATGGAAATCGAAGATCCCACCATCAAAGATCGTTCCGCCCGTGTGATCGACCTAGTAGCGCCAATTGGTAAGGGTCAGCGTTCCCTTATTGTTGCGCCGCCTCGCACCGGTAAAACCGTGCTGCTGCAAAACATCGCGCACAGCATCGAGGCAAACCACCCGGAGTGTTACCTGATCGTCCTGTTGATCGACGAACGCCCGGAAGAGGTGACCGATATGCAGCGGTCCGTGAAAGGTGAGGTGATCTCCTCCACCTTTGACGAACCAGCCACACGCCACGTGGCGGTCTCGGAAATGGTGATCGAAAAAGCCAAACGTTTGGTGGAGCACAAACGAGATGTTGTGATCCTACTGGACTCGATCACAAGACTTGGCCGTGCCTTCAATACAGTGGTGCCGTCTTCCGGTAAAGTTTTGACCGGTGGTGTGGACGCCAACGCACTGCAACGCCCCAAGCGATTCTTTGGCGCGGCGCGTAACATAGAAGAAGGCGGCTCGCTCACCATCATTTCCACCGCGCTGATCGACACCGGCTCGCGCATGGATGAGGTGATCTTCGAAGAATTCAAAGGCACCGGTAACTCTGAGATCGTGCTGGATCGCAAAGTGGCAGACAAACGTGTCTTCCCGGCGATCGACATTCTCAAATCCGGCACCCGGAAAGAGGATCTGTTGGTCGACAAAGGCGATCTTGCGAAAACTTTTGTGCTGCGCCGCATCCTCAACCCGATGGGCACCACCGATGCGGTCGAGTTCCTGCTTGGCAAACTCAAGCAAACCAAAACCAATGGCGAGTTCTTTGACTCGATGAACACCTAAGGGATTTACGATGGCCTACGTGGCTGACACAATCTTCGCCTTAGCAACGGCCCCCGGTAAAGCGGGGGTCGCTGTCGTTCGTGTGTCCGGTACGCGCGTGTCTGAGGCGGGTAAGGCGCTCTTTGGTGACTTGCCCAAGCCACGAGTTGCCGCGCTGAAACTTCTGAAAGACAGTGAAGGCCGCCGATTGGATCAGGCGCTGGTGCTGTATTTCGAAGAAAACGCCAGCTTCACCGGCGAAGAAGTTCTGGAACTGCACTTACATGGCTCCACCGCTGTGGTGAATGCTGTCCTGCGTGAACTCTCCGAAATGGAAGGCTTGCGTTTGGCTGAAGCAGGGGAGTTCACCCGCCGCGCGTTGGAAAACGGGTGTCTCGATCTGGCGCAGGTCGAAGGTCTTGCTGATCTCATCGACGCTGAAACCGAAGTTCAACGGCGTCAAGCTTTGCGTGTTCTGTCTGGGGACCTCGGAAATCTCGCCGGAAAATGGCGCACGGATCTAATCCGCGCGGCCGCCTTGATCGAAGCCACCATTGATTTTGCGGACGAAGATGTGCCGGTAGATGTCACGCCGGAAGTCACCGAACTACTTTCTGGCGTTCGTTCCGAACTCGACAAAGAAATCGCAGGCGTCGATACCGCCGAACGCATCCGCACGGGCTTTGAGGTCGCCATACTCGGCGCACCAAATGTTGGTAAATCTACCTTGCTCAACGCGTTGGCTGGTCGTGAGGCTGCGATCACTTCGGAATATGCTGGCACCACCCGCGACGTGATTGAGGTTCGTATGGAGCTGAACGGATTGCCAGTCACGCTTTTGGACACCGCAGGCCTGCGCGAAACAGACGATCATGTCGAAGGCATCGGCATCCAGCGCGCTCGCGAACGGGCCGAGGCTGCTGATCTGCGGGTTTTCCTGAAGTCAGAAAGCGAAGAGCCTGACTTCGCACCACTTCCAAACGATGTAATCCGCTCTGCTAAAGCAGATACACTTTCTGATCCACAGAATGCGATCTCTGGAAAAACCGGGTTTGGCGTTTCTGAGCTTGTGGCTGAGATCACGGAGAAGCTGTCGGAACAGGCGGGTCGTTCAGGTGTTGCCACGCGCGAACGTCACCGTATTGCGATGAAGCGTGCGTCTGAATCCTTGGACGCGGCCCGCGCCGTTCTCGCTTTGGGGCCGGATCACTATGATATCGGTGCTGAGGAGCTGCGTACCGCGATTCGTGCTCTTGATTCCATCGTCGGCCATGTCGATGTAGAGAACCTGCTGGATGAGATCTTTTCGAGCTTTTGCATCGGAAAGTGATTCAAATTTGAGGAGTGTTTCACGTGAAACATTTTGACGTCATTGTTGTTGGAGGCGGTCACGCCGGTGCTGACGCCGCGGCGGCTTCAGCACGTATGGGCGCCTCGACTGCGCTTGTGACCCTGAAGAAGTCCGGCATTGGCGTTATGTCTTGCAACCCTGCGATTGGGGGCCTGGGAAAAGGCCACCTCGTGCGAGAGGTCGACGCGCTTGATGGCCTTATGGGGCGCATCGCTGACAAAGCAGGTATCCAATTTCGTCTGCTCAACCGCCGCAAAGGCCCTGCAGTCCAAGGTCCCCGCGCGCAATCTGACCGGAAAATCTACCGGACAGAAATGTTGTCGGAGATTGAGGCAACGCCAAACCTGACCGTGATTGAAGGCGAAGCGATTGATTTCCGCATGGACGGCCGAGCGGTGCGGGGTGTCGTGCTTTCCGATGGATCAGAGATCGCTGCGCACGCGGTTGTTCTCACAACAGGCACATTCCTGCGCGGTGTCATCCACATTGGCGATGTCTCTCATTCGGGAGGTCGGATGGGCGACAACGCCTCGGTCAAACTTGCCGAACGTATCGACAGTTTCGCGCTGCCTCTGGGGCGGCTGAAAACCGGTACACCGCCTCGGCTAAATGGCAAGACCATCAAATGGGATCTGCTCGACAGCCAGCCTGGCGATGAAGAGCCGGTGATGTTCTCTTTCTTGAATAAGAAGCCGTCTGCCCGTCAGATCGCCTGCGGTATCACCCATACCAACGCCAAAACACATGACATCATTCGCGACAACTTGGATCGCTCCGCAATGTATGGCGGCCACATAGAGGGAGTAGGGCCGCGCTATTGCCCCTCTATCGAAGACAAGATTGTGCGCTTTGCGGATAAGGACTCTCATCAGGTCTTTTTGGAGCCGGAAGGGCTGGATGACGACACCGTCTACCCCAATGGTATTTCCACCTCCCTGCCGGTGGATGTGCAAGAGGCCTATGTGCGCTCGATCTTTGGCCTTGAGAATGTGGAGATCCTGCAACCGGGCTATGCCATTGAGTATGACTATATCGATCCGCGTGCGCTGGATGCTGCTCTAGCGGTGAAGGGCGTGCCTGGGCTCTACTTGGCGGGGCAGATCAATGGAACAACGGGATATGAGGAAGCTGCGGCCCAAGGCTTGGTTGCCGGGCTCAACGCTGCTCTTTCCGCTCAAGGTAAAGAGCCCCATCATTTTAGCCGGTCCGACAGCTATATTGGCGTGATGGTTGATGATCTCATCACTCGAGGTGTTACGGAACCGTATCGTATGTTCACCTCGCGCGCGGAGTTCCGTCTGTCACTTCGGGCCGACAACGCCGACCAACGTTTGACACCTATTGGTGAGAAGCTCGGATTGATTGGTGAGGCACGTAAGGCTGCCTTTAGAAAGAAGGCAGAGAAATTGGCGTCCGGGAAATCTCTTCTGGAAGAAAAAGGCTACACGCCAAAGGAAATCAACGCCGCCGGAATCGCAGTGAACCAGGATGGAAATCGCCGTACCGCGTTTCAAGTCTTGGCCTTCCCTGAAGTTGGTTTTTCTGAACTGACAGCCCTGGATGAGCGCTTTGGCCAAATTGAGTCCGAGATCCAGGATCAGCTTGATCGGGATGCGCTCTATGCCAACTACATTGAGCGACAGAAACGGGATGTCGAAGCGATGCGCCGGGATGAAACGCAGATCATTCCGTCCGACTTTGATTTTGACGTGATTGAAGGTCTCAGCAACGAGTTGAAGGCGAAGTTAAAAGCCGTACGTCCATCGAATTTGGGGCAGGCCGGTCGTATTGACGGCATGACTCCAGCCGCACTGACCTTGCTGCTCGCCAAACTGCGCCAAGCCAAGAAGGCGAAATCTGCGTAATGTCCTGTCCAGATCACATCCAAACCAAACTGAATGTTTCACGTGAAACATTGACCCGACTTGAAACACTCGCGGGACTTCTGGTGAAGTGGAATCCGCGTATCAACTTGGTCTCCAAATCTACAATTGACGATCTTTGGACACGCCACATTCTGGATTCCGTGCAAGTTCTGCGCAGCGGGCCATCTAAAGCCGCTCATTGGGTGGACATAGGCAGTGGAGGCGGCTTTCCTGGTCTTGTCATTGCTTTGATGGCAGCGGAACCCGAAGCGCCACAAAAAGTGACGCTGATTGAAAGTGACCAGCGCAAATGCGCCTTTCTGCGCACGGTTTTGCGAGAAACTGGTGTTTCTGGAACTGTTATTACAGACCGCATCGAGAAAGCTGCGCCTCAGAATGCGGATGTTTTGTCGGCCCGCGCCCTTGCGGACTTGTCGTTGCTGTGCGAATTCGCGGAGCGTCATTTGACGGCAACTGGAACCGCAGTGTTCCCAAAAGGCGCACGTTGGCAAAAAGAGCTCAATTCCGCGCAGGAATCGTGGTCATTTGATTGCGAAGTGGTAAAAAGTATCACGGACCGAGAAGCGGTCATTCTGAAGATTGGAGAGCTCAAACGTGTCGGATCCCACACGCCCTAAAGGGCCTAAAATCATCGCAGTGGCCAACCAAAAAGGTGGTGTGGGCAAAACAACAACCGCTATTAACCTTGCCGCCGCTTTGGTTGAAGAGGGGTGTAAGGTTCTTCTTGTCGATTTGGACCCTCAGGGGAACGCGTCTACCGGCTTGGGGGTTGAGGTCGAGGATCGCACACACACCACCTATGATCTTTTGACCGGAGATGTGGAACTGGATGATGTGATCCAGACCACAGAGTCCGGCAATATGTCGATTGTGCCGGCAACCGTCGACCTGAGCTCAGCAGACATTGAGTTGATGTCCAATGAAAAGCGCAGCTTTCTTTTGCATGACGCTCTCCGTCAGACCGCTATGGACAAATATGATCTGGACTACATCCTGATTGATTGTCCACCTTCTCTAAACCTTCTGACTGTCAATGCGATGATCGCGGCCAACTCCGTTTTGATCCCGCTGCAAAGTGAGTTTTTTGCGTTGGAAGGCCTGTCCCAACTCATGTTGACTGTGCGCGAAGTCCGTCAAACTGCCAATGCAGGACTGCGGATTGAGGGCATCGTGTTAACCATGTTTGATGCGCGCAATAATCTGTCCCAACAGGTTGAGCAGGATGCGCGCGACAACTTGGGTGAGTTGGTGTTCGAAACCAAAATCCCGCGCAATGTGCGCGTGTCTGAGGCGCCATCGTTTGCGCAGCCGGTCCTGGATTACGATCCAACCTCCAAGGGGGCCGAGGCTTATCGCGCGTTGGCCAAAGAACTGCTCGCCAAGAACTTCCAAGTCGCCGCGTAAAGGAGAGCTAGCATGGCCGATAAGAAAAAACAACGCGGTCTTGGCCGTGGTTTGAGCGCCTTGATGGCAGATGTGACCGAAGACACCTCACGTCAGGAAACCGGATCCGCGCCCCGTCGCGCGGATCTTGTGGTGCCAATCGAACGCATTGAGCCCAACCCGGATCAGCCGCGACGCGATTTTACGCCGGAACAACTTGAAGATCTGTCCAACTCCATCCGCGAGAAAGGTGTGATTCAACCCCTCATCGTGCGCAAGAAAGCGGGCGATCGGTATGAAATTGTCGCGGGCGAGCGTCGGTGGCGCGCCTCTCAAATGGCGCAGCTACATGAGCTGCCCATCATCGTGCGTGACTACGACGACACCGAAGTGCTCGAAATCGCGATCATTGAAAACATCCAGCGCGCCGATCTAAACCCTGTGGAAGAGGCGATGGGCTATCGTCAACTGATGCAGAAGTTTGGTCATACGCAGGAAAAGGTTTCCGAAGCGCTTGGCAAAAGTCGGAGCCACATTGCCAACCTGATGCGTCTGCTAAACCTGCCGGATGACGTGCAGGTTATGTTGCGCGAGGGCCAGCTATCGGCTGGTCATGCCCGCGCTCTGGTCACCACCGACAACGCATCCGAGTTGGCCCGCAAAGTGGTGAAGGATGGTTTGTCGGTGCGTCAGACCGAAAAACTGGCGAAAAAAACAGGCTCTCTCGTCGAGCAAAATAAAAAATCTCGACCAAAGACCCATAAGGACGCCGACACAATCGCGCTAGAAGGCGATCTTTCGGCCAATTTGGGCATGAAAGTTGCTGTGGATCACGTTTCCGACGGAGAGAATGGGAAAATTACCATTACTTATCAAACGCTTGATGAGTTGGATGAGTTGTGTCGGATTTTGACGGCTACGAATTAGGCCGAGTCCAGATGAAAAAAAGTACCGCGCTCAAAACCACCATTTGAATGACCAAAACGGTGGTTTTGACGCCAACAACCAGAGAAATCCCAAAAACCAGCACAATGGACAGTGTTGCTGCCCTTTTTGCCGAAGGGCGGATCGCACCTTTGCTGTGCCAGTCTTCAATCATCGGACCAAAAGTCTTGTGCGCCAAAAGCCAATCGTGAAGCCGTTCTGAGGAACGTGCAAAGCAAAAGGCGGCTAGAAGCAGAAACGGCACTGTTGGCAGGAGCGGCAACACCACGCCAATCAAGGCCAAGGCCACACAGCTCAAACCACAGATCAGCCAAATAATGCGCATTTAGTCCACCAGGAGTTCCGCCAAAACGGCGTTCAGGACCATACGTCCCTGTGGCAACACCTTAAGGTGATGATCGTTGAGTTTAATCATACCTAAGGCCTGTAACTCTGCGACACGTGGTCCCTCTAGAGGTTGACCCGCCAGAGCTTCGTATCTGCGCAAATCGACTCCATCTGAAAGGCGCAAACCCATCATCAGAAACTCGGCGGCTTGATCCACCAGAGCGACCGTCTCTTTCAAGTTCTCGCCATTTCCGGCCTCGGCTTCTTCCAACCACTTGTTTGGATTACGCCAGGTTTCAATCGCGTGGCGTTGACCATTGAGCGTCAGCCTCGCATGGGCACCGGGCCCAATTCCCGCATAGTCGCCATAGCGCCAATAAATCTGATTGTGTCGTGATTCAGAGCCTATTGCAGCGTAATTTGACACTTCATAAGGCAACATGCCGGCGTCGGCACAGATGTCTTGTGTCGCTTCATACATATCTGCAGCCAGATCGTCTTCGGGCAACCCACGCAGTTTCCCTCGATTGTACCGGTCGCCAAAGGCGGTGCCTTGTTCGACCGTCAGTTGATAGAGTGACAGGTGGTCAATTGCCATCGAGAGGGCTTCGCGCAACTCGGACGTCCAGTCTTCAAGTGTTTGATCTTGACGGGCATAGATCAGATCAAAGCTAACCCTATCAAAGGTTTTCCGCGCAATTTCAAATGCCTGTTTGGCTTCATCAACTGAATGAATACGGCCCAAACGTCTCAAATCATGATCGTTCAGCGCCTGAATACCCATAGAAATCCGGTTCACGCCGCCATCGCGATAGGCAGCAAAACGGCCAGCCTCCACCGATCCGGGGTTCGCTTCAAGGGTGATTTCCATGTCGTTTGATGTGGGCCACAGCTGGCGCACTCGCGCCAGAATGGCTCCAACCACGTCTGGGTCCATCAAACTGGGCGTACCACCGCCAAAGAAAACCGTGTTCAAAACCCGCCCAGAGGTCTGCTTTGCAACCCGATCCAACTCGCTCAAATAGGCTCTAAGCCAGGGGGATTGATCGATTTCGCGACTGACGTGGCTGTTGAAATCGCAATAGGGGCATTTGGCCTGACAAAATGGCCAATGAATATACAGGCCGAAGCCCCCGTTTTGCCAATCCTCAGCCAAAACAGCCTTCCACAAAGGCTTTGAGCGCCCGTCCACGGTGGCTGATCTGGTTCTTTTCCTCTTTCGGCATCTCGGCGCAGGTCACGTCGTAACCGTCTGGCATGAACATCGGATCATAGCCAAACCCGCCATCGCCGCGAATAGGCCAGACCAGATCGCCCGCCATCACGCCCTCAAACACCTCGTCATGTCCATCAGGCCAGGCCAAAACCAATGTGCAGCGGAACTGCGCGGAACGTGGCGCATCTGGCCCTTTGGCAGTGATTTCGTCATTGGCGCGGGTCATGGCTTTCATGAAGTCGCGGCCATTGGAGGTTTCCGCCCAATCCGCAGTGTAAACCCCCGGCGCGCCGTCCAGCGCGTCGATGGTGATGCCGCTGTCGTCAGAAAGGGCAGGGAGGCCGGTTGCCTTGGCTGCCGCATGGGCCTTGATGCGGGCGTTGCCCACAAAACTGTCTTCGGTTTCTTCGGGCTCCGGCAAATCCATGTCGCCCGCGCCAACAACCGAAACGCCATGAGGCGCGAGGATCTCTGTGATCTCAGCCAGCTTGCCGGCGTTGTGGGTGGCGACCAAAAGCTGGTCGCCCTCGAATTTGCGCGTCATGCCGTGGCTGCCTCTTGTGCCGCAACCAGCTCGGCCACACCTTTTTCCGCCAGATCAAGCAGTTCATTCATCTGCGCGCGGGAGTAAGTGGAACCTTCGGCCGACATCTGGGTTTCAATCATCTGACCGTTGGCCAGCATGATGAAGTTGCCGTCCACACCCGCTTCGCTGTCTTCCGGATAGTCCAGATCGAGCACCGGCTGACCGGCATAAATGCCGCAAGACACGGCGGCCACAGGAGAAATCAGCGGATCGGTCACCACATCGCCAGCTTTCATCAGCTTGTTCACCGCCAGGCGCAGCGCCACCCAGCCACCGGTGATGGACGCACAACGCGTGCCGCCATCGGCCTGGATCACGTCACAGTCCACTGTGATCTGGCGCTCGCCCAAAGCAACACGGTCAACACCGGCACGCAGGGAACGGCCAATCAAACGCTGAATTTCCATGGTGCGACCACCCTGCTTACCGGCGGTCGCCTCGCGACGCATACGGGAGGAGGTGGAACGTGGCAGCATGCCATACTCTGCGGTTACCCAACCCAGGCCGGAACCTTTGATAAATGGCGGCACGCGTGCTTCCAAAGAGGCGGTACACAGCACATGGGTGTCGCCCATCTTGATCAAACAGGAGCCTTCGGCGTGTTTGGTCACATTGGTTTCAATCGAGACTTCACGCATTTCGTTAAGCTGACGGCCGGAAGGGCGCATGGCAAATATCCTTTTCTGGGTTTGGGCTGGGGATAACCGCGGGATAAGGTTGGACGCAACCCCGATTGACCTTTGCCTTTGAGGCTATTTTATTGAGAGGACAAAGGCACGGGCATATGACAGACAGCAGCAAAGTTCTCGCAGAAATGAATGACCGCAGCCGCGAGGTGTTCCGCCGCGTGGTCGAAGGGTACCTGGAGACCGGCGATCCGGTGGGCAGCCGTACGTTGACCCGCACCTTGTCGGAAAAAGTCAGCGCCGCCACCATCCGCAATGTCATGCAGGATCTGGAGTTTCTCGGCCTCCTGGACAGCCCGCATGTCTCTGCCGGTCGCGTGCCAACCCAACAAGGGCTGCGTATGTTTGTCGATGGTCTGCTTGAGGTCGGTGATCTGGATCAGGGTGATCGCAAGAAAATCGACGCCACCATGGGAGACGCGGATGGCGATGTCTCCAACATGCTTGACCGTGTTTCAACCGCGCTGTCCGGCGTGACCCAAGGCGCCTCACTGGTCCTGGCGCCCAAACATGAAGCGCCGATCAAACATATCGAATTTGTCAGCCTTGGTGCCGACCGTGCGCTGGTGGTGCTGGTTTTTGCTGACGGCCATGTGGAAAACCGTCTGTTTACACCGCCGCCCGGCCAGACTCCCAGCTCCATGCGCGAAGCAGCCAATTTTCTCAACGCCGTTGCCGAAGGCCGCACGCTGAGTGACCTGGGCAAAGCCGTGCAGGAAGAGATCACAAAACGCCGTCAGGAAATCGACAGTCTTGCTGCGGACCTGGTGGAAAACGGCCTTGCCCTTTGGGCCAATGAGGAAGGTCAACAAGAGCGCCTGATTGTGCGGGGCCGCTCGAATCTGCTTGGCACCGATGAGGAAGAACAGGACCTCGAACGCATCCGCACGTTGTTTGACGACCTCGAACGTAAACGAGACATTGCTGATTTTCTCGAATTGGCTGAACAGGGCGATGGCGTGCGCATTTTTATTGGCTCTGAGAACAAACTTTTTTCACTTTCGGGTTCCTCTTTGGTGGTGTCTCCCTATATGAACGCTGATCGAAAGATCGTGGGTGCTGTTGGGGTCATTGGACCCAAGCGCCTGAACTATGGACGCATCGTGCCGATCGTGGATTACACGGCACAACTGGTCGGGAAACTCATCACCGACCGCGGTTAGAGGTGGATTATGGCTGAGCCGAAAGACAACGAGTTTCTGGACGACATCGCAGATGCTGAAGCAGAAGAATTTGCTGCCAGCTTGGACGAACTCGAAGATGAAGCTGTTGAGCTGGATGAGCTGCGTGCCGAACGCGACGAGTTAAAAGACCGCTGGATGCGCGCGCTGGCCGATGCGGAAAACGCCCGCAAACGCGGTGACAAAGCTCGCCGGGACGCCGAGCAATACGGTGGTTCCAAACTGGCCCGTGACATGCTGCCTGTGTTTGACAACATGAAGCGCGCGGTTGAGACCATCACGGACGAGCAGAAGGAAGCCTCTGCGGCGCTGATCGAAGGCATCGAGCTCACCATGCGCGAGCTGCTGAAAACCTTCTCCAAACACGGCATAGAAGTGATTTCGCCTGAAGTCGGCGATAAGTTTGATCCAAACGTGCACGAAGCCATGTTTGAAGCGCCCGTGCCAAACACCAAAGCGGGTGACATCATTCAGGTCTCTGCCCAAGGCTTCATGCTGCATGACCGCCTGCTGCGCCCCGCGCAAGTTGGCGTCAGCTCCAACCCGGGCTAAACGCTCCCGCAAGAGATGTCTGGAAAGCTCCCGTTTATCGGGAGCTTTTTTGTAAGCCGTGACCTCAAAATCCGTTTTGCCCATGGGGACAAACCCACATGTGACATGCTGACGGTCCTTACTGCTTGATTAACACATCCTTAACTTTTACGGTTTCCCAGACTTATTTTTTGGGTCAGGTTTTGTGCTTGAATTTGCGGAGTTTGGTGCGGGCGGTTGAAGAACTGGGTGGAGCGTGTGTTTGTGTGGTTGAAGTCCGCGGCATATCTTTCTCTGGGTGCAATGATGTTGGGGGGGCTCGCCATGACGGGTAATGCTCAAACAAACCTGTCTCCAATCCATCTCAGCTGTGAAACGCCTCTTGATGATCTGCGCGAGACCGATCTTGAGGCTGTGTGTGACATGCTACACCATGAAATCGAAAAACAATTTCCAGAACGGAGGGTTGTTGTCTCCGGGGAGAGCAACACCGGGGCCGCACAGGGCGTTCTGGCAACTTTGGTTGTTGAAGCCTTTCGACCAGATCATGTCAAAGGGGTTTTGAAATGGAAGAACCCTGCGACAAACGAAGACTACAAAGGCCCGTCATTGCAAGTTGATGGGATGGACGGTGCGCCGCTTGGGCGCCTCGTAGAAAAATTCGCCAGGGATGTGCTGCGCGTGAGCCTGCCACCTTGGGAAAAGTAATTTCAACCACCGCTGAAAGAGAGAAATAGATCAGACCTCTTAGCAGCGCGACGATACAGGAGATTTTTAATGTTCATTCAGAACGCTCTTATTCCGACTGTGGATGAACCCATTTTTCACGAAGGGCATGACGATGGCCATGATGATGCCCCAAAGAAACTCCCGTGGTTGGTGACCCTAATGGTGCTCTTGTTCTTGAAGATGCAGGCGATGCGCCGGCAAATCTGAGCACGCCTTACACAATGTCGGTTGGAGATACATTTCGCGGGACCATCGACACCACAGACGTAGATTTTGTTGCGATCACCCTGAACGAAGGTGATTTTTACCAGGTGTCCGTGACGGGTGATGATCCACGGATCTGGGTTCTGGATGCCAGCGGCAATACCATCGAGTTCAACGACGATATTGATTTTAATGGCGGTAACTACAACTCCTTTTTGACCTTCGAGGCCACGTATACTGGCACCTACTATTTTGCCGTAAACGGTTTAAACGCCGTGGCTTCCAACTACGATTTGAGCGTCAATACATTTACCCCAATCGCGGATGGGTCGATCCAGGACATGGCGGATTTCCTCACCACTGGGTATTGGACTGGCAATGGCTCAACAGCGCGGTCGTTTGACACCTCGGTCAGCAATATGATCACCGTTAATATCAATGGTTTGAGTGCGGAAGGTCAGAAACTGGCTCGTTGGGCGTTTGAGGCTTGGGAAATGGTCGCCGACATCGTTTTTCAGGAAGTCTTAACCGTTGCCGATATCACTTTCCAGGATACAGATGCCGGGGCTTGGTCCAGTTCCACCGTTTCATCCGGTGAAATTCTGTCTTCTACCGTCAACGTGTCGACGGATTGGCTGTCGACATACGGCACGTCCCTAAACAGCTATTCCTTCCAGACCTATATCCATGAAATCGGTCACGCTTTGGGGCTTGGCCATCAAGGCGGATACAACGGTGCCGCTGAATACGGGATCGATGAGGACTTCGGCAACGACAGCTGGCAAATGTCCATTATGTCGTATTTCGATCAGGCTGATAGTCTTGGTACCAATGCAAGTTATGCCAACATCATCAGTGCGATGATGGTGGACATCGTGGCAATTCAGGATCTGTATGGCGCAGCTGGACCAAGTGGCGGAACGTATGGAAATACTGTTTGGGGGCCGGGTTCAAATCTTAACGGATATCTTGGCGATTTCTTTAACGGGGTTATCACCTCAAATGGCCCAGTTGCTATGGCAATCTTTGACAGCAACGGCACTGATTTGATGGACTTAAAGTTCTATAGCCAGAACGCTCGGATCAATATGAAGGGTGGTGAATTCTCTGATGTCGGAGGTTTGATCGGAAACCTAGGCATCGCTTTAGGCACGGTGATCGAAAATGTGAACACAGGAGCTGGCAACGATCGGATAACCGGAAATGGCGTTGGCAACGTGATCAACACAAACGGTGGTAATGATTGGGTCAACGCTGGCAATGGTGCCGATCTCGCGAGAGGGGGTGCAGGCAACGACGTTTTGATTTGCGGCAACCACAACGACAGTTTGTTCGGTGGCTCAGGGTTGGACACTCTCATTGGCGGCAACGGCAATGACTCTCTGGATGGCAATTCTGGCTCAGACACTTTGTTTGGCGGGGCAGGCAACGACAAACTCTTTGGCGGCGGCGGTCGAGATACGTTGAACGGCGGCGATGGTGATGATCTAGTCAACGGTAATACTGGCTCTGACACCGTCTTTGGTGGCGATGGCAACGATAAACTGTTCGGTGGCGGCAGTGACGACACCCTCTACGGGGGTAGTGGAAACGACACGATGAGCGGCGATGATGGCAATGACGTTGTCTACGGCAATGCTGGGTCTGACAGGCTCAACGGCGGTACCGGCGATGACAACTTGCTTGGCGGAGATAATGGCGACACTCTTAGCGGTGGCAGCGGAAACGATACCTTGAGCGGTGGCAATGACGCTGACTTGCTCAATGGTAACACTGGCTCAGACACGCTTCTGGGTGGTTCCGGTAACGACACACTGCTGGGCGACGGCGGCGATGATGTGCTGGATTTTGGCGCAGGGAATGACATCGGTGATGGTGGCCTTGGTGCCGATATTTTTGTCTTCTCGACCGGCGTTGGTTCCAGTAATACAGTGAATAATTTCAGTTCCACGGAGAGCGATATTCTTCAACTTGACGATCTGCTTTGGGCACCATCAGGAAATGGGCCAGTCTTGACCGAGACGGACGTGATAAACAATTTTGGCGCCGATGTTGGCCTAGATTTTGTACTGACCTTCGGATCCGATATCATTAGGATCACTGGTTGGGCAGGCCAATTTGATGCGAGCATGATTGACATAGTCTGACCCCTGATGGACGGCTTTGAAACGAACAGCCAGCGGCTCTGACGCCGCTGGTTTATTATTTGACCGCACCTCCCTGCTGCGCTTGGCCGAGATCGAAGGATACTTTCCGGATATGTAACTCACGCAATGTCTGTTGCTACGTTGACAGGCCTCTCTGCCGCGCCCATTAAAAGACCAATACGAGCAGAACCAAAATAAGGGTGGCACACATGAAAATAGCAATGATCGGTACGGGCTACGTCGGTTTGGTTTCCGGGGTGTGCTTTTCTGACTTCGGACATGAAGTTGTTTGTGTCGACAAAGACCCTTCAAAAATTGAAATGCTTGAACGCGGCGAAGTTCCGATCTACGAACCCGGCCTCGATGCCTTAATGGCAAAAAACGTCGAAGCTGGCCGGCTCAGTTTCACTTTGGATCTCGAAAAAGCCATGGACGGTGCGCAAGCTGTGTTCATTGCGGTTGGTACTCCCACCCGGCGTGGAGATGGGCACGCTGACCTGTCTTACGTCATGACGGCTGCCGAAGAGATTGCCCGCACCGCCAAGGACTATGTGGTGATTGTGACCAAATCCACAGTCCCGGTCGGCACCAACCGTCAGGTCAAACAGGTGGTGCGCAAGGCCAATCCCGATCTGGATTTCGATGTGGCCAGCAACCCCGAGTTCCTGCGCGAAGGTGCGGCCATCGAAGACTTCATGAAGCCGGATCGCGTGGTGATTGGGGTGCATAACGAGCGCGCCGGCGAAGTGATGAATGACATCTACCGCCCTCTGTACTTGCGTGACTTCCCGATTGTCACAACCGATCTGGAAAGCGCGGAGATGATCAAATACGCGGCCAACGCCTTCTTGGCGACCAAGATCACCTTCATCAACGAAATTGCCGCCCTGTGTGAGCGGGTTGGCGCAGACGTCAAACAAGTGTCTAAAGGCATGGGTATGGACGGCCGCATTGGCAACAAGTTCCTGCATGCGGGGCCGGGCTACGGGGGGTCTTGTTTTCCGAAAGATACCAAGGCTTTGGCCCGTATCGGTCAGGACAACGCCGTTCCAATGCAGATCACGGAAACGGTGATTCAGGTCAATGAAGAGATCAAGCGCCGCATGGTCGACAAACTGCTCGACCTGTGCGGCGGGAGCTTTAATGGCAAGACCGTTGGTGTGCTTGGCGTGACCTTCAAACCCAACACCGATGACATGCGTGATGCCCCAAGCCTGGCAATCATTCCGGCTCTGGTGGGCGGCGGCGCCAAAGTGCGCGTGACCGACCCACAAGGACGCCATGAAGGCGAGGCGCTACTGCCCGGTGTAAGCTGGGTCGAAGACGCCTACAAAGCGGCGCAAAACGCCGATGTTTTGGTGATCCTGACGGAATGGAACGAGTTCCGCGCCTTGGACCTCAAAAAAGTGGCCCGCAAAATGGCGACGCCACGGCTTGCAGATCTGCGCAACATCTATTCCGTCCGCGATGCCAAGCGAGCTGGCTTTGAAGCATACGAAAGCATTGGGCGAACCGGTTTCTCGCGCATCGAAGGCTGACGGCAACGGCCTCTAGTCTGTTTGGTAAAAGGTACTCAGCATGTTCTGGAAAACCCTTTCGTCTCAAAGCCTGCTCAAACGACCTCCCTTTGTGGATGTTCGGCAGGAACAGGTTGAGGTTCGCCCGGGTCAGGTCATCGACGACTTTTACAAAGTGCACCTAATGGACTTCGCACTGGTCATTCCGTTTCTTACGGACGGCCGGGTCGAGATGATCCGTCAGTACAAACATGGACCGGCACGCGAGGTTCTGGGATTTCCTGCTGGTCACGTCGATCCCGGGGAAGATCCGGCCACTGCGGCACACCGCGAGCTGTTGGAAGAAACCGGACTGAAAGCGGAAAAACTCATCCAGCTGGGGTCGTTTGTCGATCACGGCAATCAACGTGTGTGCCAGGGCCATTATTTTGTCGCGCCAGCGTGTGAGCGCATCACCGAACCCAATCCCGGCGATCTGGAAGACTTTGCCTACGAAGCGCTGAGTCCTGCTCAAATCGACCAAGCGATCGTGAACGGTGAAGTTGGCGTAATGCACCACGTTGCAGCCTGGGGATTGTGGAAAATCCATTCTCAGGCCGGAACAGAGACTGATTTCTCTAAGTGATGCCTGCTTAACCGCTCCTATCTTTTTGTTCTTGGCGCCGTATGAGCGGAATACTGGTGTCACTCTTTTGAATCACAGGGCGCTGTTCCTGTGGAAAACTATGTGGAAAAGAGTGCAATCCCCGCACACTTCCGCTATAAAGCCCCAAAGAGGCAAGGCGGCCTAGGTTCGATCAACGGATCAGGTGACAGCCCGTGACAAGAGAGCAGGTCATGAAACTATTTGCACGCCCAAGCCCCCGGCGGGCTGTGGCATCGGCAATTGTCGGTGTGTTTGTCAGTGTTTTGGCGTGTTTTGCTATTGGCGTTGGCAAGGTCCAGGCGCAGGTGTCGCTGGACTTGCGCGATGCTGATTTGCGCAGCTTTGTGGAAATCGTGTCTGAAAACACCGGTCGCAGCTTTGTGGTCGATCCGGCTGTGCGCGGCACGGTGACGGTTCTTGCCCCAAATCAGCTCACCGCAGATGAGCTCTATGAAGTTTTCCTGTCCGCGCTGGAGCTCAACCGTTTGACGGTTATCGAGGGCGCTGGCGCGGATCGTATTGTTCAGATGAACACCGCCCGCGAGCTGTCTTCAGGGGACACTGGCAGTATCTCCTCTGGATATGAAACCCGCGTCATTCCTGTGCGCCATGTGCCTCTGCAAGAGGTCATCGAAGTGGTCCGACCTCTGCTACCATCCGAGGCTGTCATCACGCCCGTGCCCGGAGCAAACCTACTTATCCTTTCGGATCGGGGTGCCAATCATGCCCGGATCACCCGTCTTATCAAACGTCTGGATCAACCGCGTCAGGCCGATCCAATCGAGATGATTCAACTTCAAAACGCGCAAGCCGGCGACGTTTTGCAAGTGGTTCAGTCCATGGGCATTGTGCCTGATGGTGCCTCTGTGAGCATCGACCGTCGCTCCAATGCCCTTCTGGTTTCCGGCCCTGATGAAATGCGTCAGCGGGTGCGTTTGCTGGCAAGCCGCTTGGACACCCAACGGGAGGCGGTCACCAGCCGTACCATCGCGCTCAACTATGCCGATGCCGCGGCCATTTCCGACGTGGTGCTGCGCACCCTGAACGCAGCTGGCGACAGCGCCCAGCAACAGGTGCGGATTGTCCCAGAACCTCAGACTGATCAGCCCCACCCAAGTGGTCCAGTTTGATTGTTAGTGCATGATTGGCCTCTGGTCCATCGGGACGACGGTTTCCGGCGCCGGCGGGCGGTAGCCCAGAGCACTATGCGGTCGTTTGGTG
>Ga0189286_100031_pt1 | contig 122978 bp, 132 predicted proteins | sample UW69minimetaG_FD_130330 | JGI IMG/M metagenome (GOLD analysis project Ga0189286, IMG submission 130330) | Marine microbial communities from the Costa Rica Dome - UW69 mini metaG | ecosystem: Environmental > Aquatic > Marine > Oceanic > Photic zone | place: Costa Rica: the Eastern Pacific... | reverse complement strand
GATTGTCACTAAGTTACGGCAGGTTGAGGTACTGTGCGGCCAAGGGATGCCGCGCATTGATGCAATCAGACAGGTGCAGATAACTGAACAGACGTTCTATCGCTGGCGTAAGCAATATGGTGGTATGGGAACCGACCAACTGAAAAAACTCATACGTCGACTTGGAGCGAAAATTATATCTATCAGGCAATGTAGACCTCTGCACGGTTAATAACTTCTTCAAATAATTAGGTATATGCTTTCTTCATTAAATCCTGAAGCGGACTTTGGCGCAGCCGCAGCGAAAGTGTACTTTGTCCGCGACTTGTCAGTTGCCCCCAAATTCTTCGCTGCAAAGTTCACAAACGGCTGGTTTTCCTGCGGCGCGGCAGCGTCACTTAGATCGCAAGTGCAGCGAATCTAATGCTGCGTGCGCGCGCAGCACAAAAATACTGGATGGGCTTCAATGTAAGTTCGCGGGCCGGCGAGAATATCGGCCATTACAGTACTTCTGCAAACAGGGCTCTGAGATTGGCTGCCGTCAGTTCTATCGGGTTGCCGCCGCAGCTTGGATCGGCCAGGGCACTCGCTACCAGTCGGTCCATGTTCGGGTTTTTCACACCGAGATCAGACAGCCTTTTGGGGACGGAAAATCCATCATTGAACCCGTCGACGAACGCGCAAAAGCCGTCAAAGCCACCGTCAACACCCAAGTATCCCGCCGCTTGGTCGAACCGGTCTCGAATCGCGGATGCGTTCAGCCGCAGCACGGCGGGCATGCAAACGGCATTGGTGGTCCCGTGATGGGTGTGGTGCATGGCCCCGATGGGATGGCTCAGCGCGTGAATGGCACCGAGACCTTTCTGAAACGCCGTGGCCCCCATCATTGCGGCTGACATCATGTTCGCGCGGGCTTCGATATCGTCAGGTGTTTTGTAAACGACCGGCAGGTTTTCGATCACCAGCCGCATACCCTCTAGCGCGATTCCTTGGCTCATCGGGTGGTAATGGGGTGACGAGAACGCCTCGACACAATGGGCGAAGGCATCAAGTCCTGTGCCTGCGGTGATAAAGGGCGGCATGCCCACAGTCAGCTCCGGGTCGCAGATGACGACGGATGGCAGCACTTTGGGGTGGAAGATGATCTTTTTCTCTTCGGTTTCAGAGTTGGTGATGACGCTGGCGCGCCCGACTTCTGACCCCGTGCCTGCGGTCGTGGGCACGGCAATGTTGGGAAAGATCGCGTCGGCGTCCGCCCGCGTCCACCAATCACCAATATCCTCAAAATCCCAGACCGGTCGGGTTTGTCCTGCCATGAAGGCAACCATTTTCCCAAGATCCAGACCGGAGCCGCCACCAAACGCAATCACGCCGTCATGATCACCGGCCTTGAACGCCGCAACACCGGCGGCGAGGTTCTTTTCATTGGGATTGGGGTCCACATCTGCGAAGCTCGCGCGGCCCAGGCCGCCCGCCTCCAACACGTCCAATGCACGGGTCGTAACCGGCAGGGACGCTAGACCACGATCGGTGACCAAGAGCGGTTTTGACATTCCGGCGGTTCGGCAGGCGTCAGCCAACTCGGTGATGCGCCCAGCACCAAAACGCACCGAGGTGGGATAGGACCAGTTGGCAGTGGGGCTCATGATGTGACTTTCTTTAAGTGATAGGATTTGGGGCGGGTCAGGTTGTGATAGCCAATGACGGACAATCCCCCGCCGCGCCCAGTGTTCTTGCAGCCTGTCCAGCAAAGCCCCGGATCAAGATAGTCGGCCCGGTTCATAAAGACCGTGCCTGTTTCGATCTGATCCCCAACGGCGGCGGCCCGGTCCAGGTCTTTGGTCCAAAGGCTGGCGGTCAGGCCAAATTCACTGTCATTCATCAAGCGGACGGCCTCTGCATCATCCTTGACCGGCATAATGCCCACAACCGGGCCAAAGCTCTCGTCGCGCATCACACGCATGTCGTGGGTCACATTGGTCAGGATTTGCGGGCTCAGATAGGCGCCGCCATCGTCTTCGGCAAACGTATCGATATGGGCGGTAGCGCCAGCAGCGACCGCTTCAGCGATTTGTGACCGCACCTCATCGGCAAAGCGTTTGTGTGCCATCGGACCGAGCGTGGTGTTCGCGTCCAATGGATTGCCCAGCTTGTAGCCATTTACAATCGCAACAGCCCTCTCAAGAAAGGCGTCAAAAAGGCGTTCATGGACATAGATGCGTTCGATCCCGCAGCAGCATTGGCCCGAGTTAAACATTGCCCCGTCAATCAAAGTCTCAACAGCTGCGTCGAGATCAGCATCCTCCATCACATAGCCGGGATCCTTGCCGCCAAGTTCAGTGCCCACACCTGTAAATGTGCCTGCCGCGGCGCGTTCCATTGCAACGCCGCCACCGACGGAGCCGGTGAAATTGATGAAGTCGAATGCGTTGTCGGCGATTAGGGCGGACGTTGTGTCGTGATCGAGGAACACGTTCTGAAAGACATCCTCTGGCACGCCGCTTGAATGAAAGGCTTTCGCCATGCGTTCCCCGACAAGCAATGTCTGTGTCGCATGCTTCAAAATGACCGCATTGCCAGCGATCAGAGCGGGCGCAACCGTGTTGATTGCGGTCATATAAGGGTAGTTCCAGGGTGCTACGACAAATACCACACCGTGAGGCACCCGTTTGATGTAACGCTTGAAGGTCGCATCCTCGCCCACCTCGATATCGGCAAGGCTGTCTTGGGCAATGCTGGCCATGTGGCTGGCGCGTTCTTCGAACCCGCCAAACTCGCCACCATATCGGATCGGGCGGCCCATCATCTGGGCGAGTTCAGGGACGATTTCGTCATTCATCGCGCCAACTGCAGCAACGCCTGCCATGACAAGATCGATGCGTTCTTGCAGCGGCCGCGCTGCCCAACTGCATTGTGCAGCACGCGCCCGGTCCGCCACCTCTTTCGCTGCGGCTTCACTCAGGCATTCGCGTGTCGCAAACACCGTGCCGTCAATTGGAGAAATGCAAGTCAGAGTGCTCATGCTTTTTCAAAACCTCTAGCGATTTCATAATCGGTGACGACACGGTTGAATTCTTCGATTTCCCATTCCGCTGCGCGGGCATAGTGAGTAACGGTTTCTTCACCAAAGGCCTCTTTCAGCATGTCAGAGGCAAGCAACGCCTCTCGCGCGTCGCGTAATGTGCGCGGAATATGGTTGGCATCATCATCTGCATAGGCGTCGCCGGTGAAGGGCGCAGGCAATTCCAGTTTCTCTTCGACCCCCTTCAGTCCAGCGGCCAACATTGCGGCCATGGCAAGATAGGGGTTCATGTCAGAACCCGGCGTGCGGCACTCAACGCGCACCCCCTTCGTTCCGTCTCCACACAGGCGGAAAGCCGCAGTGCGGTTGTCGACAGACCAAACTGCTTGTGTGGGGGCAAAGCTGCCCTTGGCGAAACGTTTGTAGCTGTTGATGTAGGGGGCCAAAAAGACCGTAATGTCAGAGGCGTAGGTCAACATCCCAGCCATATAGTGATCCATCAGTGCAGATTTGGCGAGCGGGGCATCCGCATCATAAAACGCATTGGCGCCATTGCTCCAAAGCGACTGATGGACATGCGCGGCGGACCCAACCCGGTCGTGGTGCCATTTCGGAATGAACGTTGCCGCGTACCCTTGCTGGTGCGCAATTTCCTTGATCCCATGTTTTGCAATCGTATGATGGTCGGCCGCAGCCAACGCATCTGCGTATTTTATGTTTAACTCTTCCTGACCGGCCTCGGCCTCTCCTTTCGAGCCTTCGACTGGGATGCCCATGGAGCGCAAATGGTTGCGAATGGGACGCATCACCGGCTCTTCCTTAGTGGTCTGAAAGATGTGGTAATCTTCGTTGTAGCGGCTGATCGGTTTTAGGTCATATCCGCTCGCTGCGATTTCATCATGGGTGCCCTGAAACAGGAAAAATTCTAATTCCGTCGCCATGATTGGGGTCTGGCCCATCGCCTCGGCGCGGGCAATCTGGCGTTTTAATACTTCGCGCGGGGCGAAGGGCACCGGCTCATGGGTGTGATGATCCAGCACATCACACAAGACCATCGCGGTACCCTCTAACCAAGGCACGGGGCGGATCGTGCTCAGGTCAGGCTTCATGATATAGTCGCCATACCCCGCCTCCCAGGAGGTCGAGGCGTAGCCATCCGGTGTGGCCATCTCTAGATCAGTGGCCAGCAAGTAGTTGCAGCAATGGGTTTCACCTACGGCCATCTCCAAGAAAGCCTCAGCGTGGAACCGTTTGCCCATCAAGCGACCCTGCATGTCCACAATGCAAGTTAGCACCGTATCAATGTCGCCGGCAGCAATCTGCGATTTGATCTCTTCAAAGGTCATTTGTTGAGCTCATTTGTTGGTGGTTGATATGCGCCCCGAGATTAACCCGAGGCGCATATGAATGTTTAACCGTAACGGTAAGGCCGTCCAGCTTTCTGCATATCAGCGTTATATTTGCGGAAAATATCCACAACTTTCGCCTGAACTTCGCCTTCGGACGCGATTTCGTCCCAGAAGGCAACGGCCGCGTTCTCAACCTGCGCCCATTCCTCGTCAGGGATAGATGTCAGTTCCATCTTGGTCCCATTGACCCGCAGGTTGGCTTCGCCGCCCCAGTACCACCACTGGCGATAGTAGTGGGATTGATCGCAGCAGACGCGGAACAACGTCTGAAGGTCTTCAGGCAATTCGTTCCAGCGGTCCATATTCGCGAAGAACGAACCAGCCCAAGCGCCAGAGATGTTATTTGTCAGGAAGTAGTTGGTCACATCGGCCCAGCCGACGGTGTAGTCTTCGGTGATACCAGACCAAGCGATGCCATCAAGTTCGCCTGTTTGAACAGCAACTTCAATGTCTTCCCAAGGAAGCGTTACTGGTACGACGCCAAACTGGCTCAGGAAGCGGCCAGCTGTTGGGAAGGTAAAGACACGCTTGCCCTTGAGATCTTCGAGGCTGCGGATTGGATCCTTTGTAGCAAAGTGGCAGGGATCCCACGACCCGGCGCTGATATGTTTGACGCCGACAGCAGAATACTGCTCATCCCAAATCTCGTTCAGGCCGTACTGATTAAACAGCACAGGCACATCCAACGAATAGCGGGATGCAAATGGGAAGTAGCCACCGAAGACGGTGACGTCCGTAGGTGAAGCCATCGAGTCGTCGTCAGATTGCACCGCATCAATCGTGCCCTGCTGCATCGCTCGGAACAGCTCACCCGTTGGAACCAACTGATCTGCATAAAACAGTTCGATCTGCATACGATCGCCCGCAATTTTGTTGAACATCTCAATCGCAGGGTCGATCACATGAGCGGCGAGTGCGGGACCGGCATAGGTCTGCATACGCCATTTGATCGTGGATTGCGCCAAGGCTGGCGTGGCCAACGGCGCGGCTGCCGCGCCAACCGCAGCAGTGGTTAAGAACTTACGTCTTGTTGTCATTGTTTCTTTCTCCTTGTTGATAGGCCCAATTTCCAAGGGTCTTGGTTTTAGTTTCCGTAAACGTACCCGGGCAGCCATAGGGCGATTTCCGGGAATGCCATGATGATAGCGAGCGCTGTCACCATCACTCCGACAAAGGGGATGATGGATCGATATATGTCGCGCAGCGTGATCTCCGGCGGAGCCATCGCGCGCATCAGAAAGAGGTTATAGCCGAAGGGTGGCGTCATATACGCAATCTGAGTGGTGATCGTGTAGAGGACGCCATACCAGATCAGGTCAAAGCCGAGGCTGCCCACCAAAGGCACATAGAGCGGAGCAACGATGACCAGCATCGCCGTGTCATCCAAGAATGTGCCCATGATAATAAAGCTCAACTGCATCAGGATCAGGATGACCCAAGGTGACAGTCCCAATTGCTCTGTGAACAAGTTGTCAATGGCGTTCACAGCGCCCAAGCCATCGAAAATGGCTCCAAAACCAAGCGCTGCAAGGATGATCCACATGAACATGCAAGAAATGACCAGCGTCTGTTTGGTGCATGTATGGAAGACGGCCCAGGTCATGCGGCGCTTAAGGATTGAGGCGGTCAAGGCCGCAAGCGCGCCGATCGCCGAGCTTTCCACAAGAGACGTCCAACCGTTGACGAACGGGACCATCATTGAGGCAAAGATGATGAGCGGCAGCGCCCCAGCCCAGAGCAGTTTGCGTTTCTCTTGTGGAGTGACTTGATCTAGATCGTCGGCCACAGGGCCTAAAGCTGGATTCAGGCGGCAGCGGATCCAGATGTAAATCACAAACATCGCGGCCATCATCAGGCCCGGTACAATGCCCGCAAGCCACAATTGCCCCACCGGTTGCCGCGCGATCATCGCATAGAGCACCAAGACAACTGAGGGCGGCACGAGGATACCAAGCGAGGAACCAGCCTGAATAACACCTGTCACCATCTGTTTGTCATAGCCGCGCCGCAAAAGTTCCGGCAACGCAATCGTCGCACCGATGGCCATTCCTGCGACCGACAAACCATTCATGGCGGAAATCAAAACCATCAAACCGATGGTCCCCATGGCCAATCCGCCATTCACATTGCCAAACCAGACATGAAACATCCGATAAAGATCATCAGCCAGCTTACTTTCGCTCAGCACATAGCCCATAAAAATGAACATGGGCAGCGTCAGGAGCGGGTACCATTTCATCAACTTCATGGCGGCCGAAAACGGGATGTCCTGTCCACCCGTTCCGTAAAGAGCCAGCGCGGCAATGGCGGCAATGGCGCCGATGGCTCCAAAGACCCGCTGGCCGGTGAATAGCATCAACATCATCGAGCCGAACATAAACAGGGCGATATGTTCCTGGCTCATGTCCGTGCCTCCGGTTCCATGCGGCCTGTGGCGCGGGCAACGTCCTTGATCAGTTCCGACAGCGCTTGCAACAGCATCAGAAACAGACCAAAGATCATTGTGGCTTTGATCGGCCAGATATAAGGGCGCCACGCGGTGGAGGAGCGTTCAAGCCGCCCGACCTCTTCTGTGCCCGTGATCAATCCAGCAAAAAACTCCAATGGTGCTTTGCCCCAGTACCCCAACGAATAGGCCGTGGAGCCGAGCGCGCCATAGAGCAAAACAACAAGGTAAAAGATAAGAAACAATACGGTTATGACGTCAATCGTCGCCTTTCGACGTAATGACCATTCGCCGTAAAACAGATCCATCCGCACATGCCCGCCGGACAAAAGCGCATAGGGCCCGCCCAGCATGTAATAGGCCACCATCGCAAATTGTGCGGTTTCCAACGTCCACAGCGAGGGCAGGAAAAACGTCTTGGAAATGGACGACCAGAGCAGGATGCCCATCAGGACAAACACGCTGTACATCACGATCAAACCGATGACGCGGTTCATGCAATCAATGGCGCGCGAGAAGCCAAGCAAGGCGTTCATGCGACACCCCCGCGATACGAGACCTGATCCAACGTCTGCTTCACCCAATCGGTCAGGAACAGTGCCATTGCGCGTTGATCCGCATCGGTAGAGATCAAATCATTGCGGATTTCGATCATGACGCTGGGCAGGTCATTCGCCTGTCCATGTTGGTCAAGTGTATGGGCCACACCGTCGACAGCGGCGTAGGGTTCGTTCAATCGAATGCGAAAATGCGCATCCTGTGGTTTGCTTTGCATCATGGCATGCGCAAATCGAGCATCTTCGCCGTGCAAAACCCCTATTTCGGCCTCGCGCGCGACCCCATTAAAAACAGGCGTAAAGCTATGGATCGTAACCATCAGTTTCAAAGTTTCGAGGTGGCACGCTATCTCATCTGCCAGCGCTTCGGAAAACGGCGTGTAGATGCGTGCGACCCGTGCTTCACGCTCTGCCGCTGTCAAACGCGCGTTGCCAGGAATGTCAAAAACTTCGCTACGGGTCGGTATCGCGCTGGGCGCCTCAGGCGGACGATTACAATCATATAACAGCCGTGACATCGTGCCATAAACAAGTACGGCATCAAGGTCTGCCGCTATGCGTTGCGCAACAGGCAGTGCTCCTGGGTCCCATGCAACATGACTGTTCGCAGCGTCATTCGATAAGCCAAGTTGGTTGAATTCCGAGGGGATATGCGCAGACGCATGCTCACACACAATCAGCACTCGCGGCGCCTTCTTGGCGCGCGAAACCATAAAAGGTTTTTTGGTATGTGAAATGGTCGCTTGAATGACGGAATCCCTGCATGTTGATTATGGAAAAAGATTGACACAACGAAATCATCTGTCAATATTTTTTCGAACAATTTTTTTCATGTTGATTTGTTGCGTGGAAATTTTGACAGATCTTTGGTGAAAGGCCAGAAATGACCGTTTCTGAAAAACTGCTGCAACATCGCGATGAGATGACGCCATCGGAACGACAACTTGTCAGCACCTTGTTGGACGACTACCCCATCATCGGTTTAGGCCGCATCACCGAGCTAGCGCAGACAGCGTCGGTATCGACAACAACCGTGACACGGATGTTGCAAAAGACCGGTTTTGATGGGTTCCCCCAGTTTCAGGCTGCACTGCGATCTGAGCTGAAAGAGATGATCTCCGACCCGGTGGCAAAGCGCCAACACTGGCAAAGCGATTTTCCCGATGAACATATTCTGACCCGATATTTTCGGCAGGCGATTGAAAACCAACAACGCAGCATGGACGACATCGATCCCGCTGATTTCGACGCATTGTGCAAGTTGCTGAGCGACAAAAAGCGGACGATCTTCATCACAGGGGGCCGCATCACGGGAACGTTGGCGCGGTATCTCTTCCTTCACATGCAAATGATCCGGCCCAATGTGCGTCTAGTGGCGGATGGCGGTGCTTGGCCGCATGACCTACTCGATTTGCAAAAAGGCGACGTTGTTGTGGCATTCGACGTGCGTCGGTATGAAAATACCACACTTCAGCTGACGCAAATGTGCCAAAGCAAGGGTGCAGAAATTGTTCTGCTCACAGATCAATGGCGTTCCCCCATCCATCGTATTGCGGCCTTAACGTTTACCGGGCGCATTGCAGTTCCGTCTGCATGGGACAGCTGTTCACCCTTACTCATGCTCGTCGAATGCACAATCGCCGCTTTGCAAGAAACCATGTGGGACACGGTCAAGGGTCGCAACGAAGCGCTGGAGGATGCATTTGATCAGACAAAGCTCTTTCGAAAGTTCACATGAGCAAACAATTAGAGCCGACCAAGGGCGACAATACCCCACGAATATTGACAAAGTCGGAAGGTTCTCTTCAGACAAACGCACCGCATTAATGATCGAGAATGCTCAAAGATGGCGTTCCATACGTCTCTTTGATGTGCGAGCGATGGCCGTCGCTCACGCAAAGACTTCCTTTACGAAAAACCGGACTGGCGACCCTTGCTGCGCCGCAGCGATGAGGGTGCCGCGTCTGCGAACGAATGCTGCGTCAGCGACGTGAGAAAATCCAAGGTCGGGTTTGTCCGCAAAGCCGATAGACGATTGTCTGTAACGAAACCGACAACTTATCGTGCAGGCCCTACACCGAAAGCACGTGACTACACAGTATCAGCCAGTCAGCATGCCGAGTGGTGTGTCTATGTGTTGGAGCTAAGCAACAAGAAGGCCGTAAAGGTCGGAATGTCGCACGATCCGAATGCCCGCTTAAAACACTATAACCATTCCATCATGCCCGAGATAACTGGTCTATGTTGGAAGCTCTCATTTGCCCACCCTGTTAGAAACGCCAAAGCCGCGCAAGAAGTAGAGCAGGCCGTACTGCGCAGCTTTGCCGAGCACCAGCTGCCGAGTAATGGGGAAATTCTACAAGACGTTGAGGTGAAGAAGGTTAAATTGGCGATAATCAGCGCCGCTGGTTCGATTGATTGATTGAGTGTATTCGTAGTTCGCGCATTTCGGTGACGCAAATTCGTAAGCATCGAGTGGCCAAACGGTGTTGGGTCATCAAAAGAGAGTTGAAGTTCTGTTTGTTAGCCTAGATGGCGCCGTTGTCCTACGCAGCAAGCATACAACTGCACTTCTATGAGCATTAGCTTTTCTGCACCTGGCCTACGATCGCCTGACCACCTTCATTCACCGTCACATGCTCTACAGTTATTTTTGATTTTCCTCCGTTGCGGTGCTTTCGCAGGGCTTCGGCCTGCGCCGTGAAGTTTCGGGCAAGACGGTTGGTGGCGTGCTCTGGTGTGCCAAGGTGTGCCCCAATTTCATCCACTGCCTTAGGAATGGGAACGGTCTGGTGTATGATTTTTGACCGAAGACCGAAGACAGTGTCTTGAAACTTGATTAAGCTCCCCAAAACCTCAGCCATCAGGACAAAAAGCATGGGCCCAACTTATCTTCATATTTTTTTAACAAGTGGTGCTATTGGGCTCGGGATTTACCTTTACAGCCACCCCGTGCTTTTACGGGGACGGTCAAATCTGGTGCGCGCCGTTATCATATGGGTTGCATTAATTCTGGTACTTCGAGCGCTCGACTACGCATTTTAGAGCTAAGTTTCTCGATCAGCACACACGGCTCTACGCCATATTCTAAGCCTTTGCGAAAACGCACCGGCTCCGTGTGCGAAATCTGACGGTGCACGACCGACTCAGGCTTGAAAAATCAGTTCTGTCTCTTCGTAAGTTGTAGGTGCTTAAATGATCACGCAATTTCCACAGAATCTCGATTGTATCATCATAGGCGCCGGCGCGGCTGGTCTCAGTGCAGCGCGCCGTCTGCAGCAAAAGGGTTTCACTTGCGTCGTTGTTGAGGCGAGCGGTCGTACTGGTGGCAGGCTTTGGACCGAGTCAAACTCGTTTAGTGTTCCTGTTGATCATGGGGCGTCTTGGATGTCTGGAGCGGACAAGAATTCGCTTGTCCCGATCGCACAGCGCGCTGGTTTGACGCTCGTTGATGATACCGAAAGCCCTGATGCTCTTTTTGTTGGTGATCGGCCAGCAACGAAGAAAGAGGAGAAGGCCCTCGATCGCGCTTTTCGCAAGATCGAGAAAGCCCTCACAAAGTCTGGAAAGAAAAAAACTACTAGAGCGGCCAGTGAAGTCATACCCAACGATCTGCCATTTGCGGCCGAAGCCCAGTCTTGGCTCGGTCCAATGGATCATGGCGTGGATTTTCAGGATTTTTCGCCTATCGACTATTGGGAACAAGCCGAAGATCAGCCGAGTTTTCTGGTGAGTGAGGGGTACGGCAGCATTGTGCCCTCACTCGCTGCAGATATTTCGGTTTCTCTAGATACAAAAGTGACCAAAGTTGATTGGAGTGGTTCCGGTGTTGTTGTTGAAACTTCGCGAGGCAACATTAACGCACGAACATGTTTGGTCACAGTTTCTGCCGGCGTGCTTCGGAAGGGCGGTATCCAATTCTCACCAGAACTGCCAGTTGAAAATCAGGAAGGGATCGCGGGTGTCGACATGGGGCTTCTTGTGAAGGTACCCTTACTGTTCGATGGCGCGCGGCTTGGTCTCGAAGATGGGACATGGGTGACTTATGCGTTGCCGCAAACCACGCCGACACGCGCTTGTTTCTTTGTGGCTTGGCCATGTGGTCATGACTATTTGTTTGGCAACATTGGTGGCTCGTTAGGCTGGGAACTGTCAAAGGCGGGCCCGGAGGCGGCGATAAACTTCGCACTTGGTGAATTGTCCAGTATCTTTGGCAGTGATGCACGTAAGCACTTCGTGAAAGGTCTGATGACCAACTGGGCGAACGACCCGCTATTTCATGGAGCTTATTCCGTACAGAAACCTGGACATACGAATGCCCGCAAGAAGCTGGGCCGTGCTGTCGGAGACCGTATCTTCTTCGCCGGTGAAGCCGTTGGCGGTGCGCGAAGTGCGCTTGCGAACGGTGCATATGACTCAGGCAGAAAGGCGGCAAAGAAGATTATGAAAGTCTTAAAAACGCCTCGTTAGCTGTCCCTCAGGTAGCGCGCTTCAATCCATGAAGTGCCTGCTGCGATTGTCCATTCTGCTTCAAGTTCCGGTTGAAAATAGAAATTGTCGCCTGCCTTGAATGCTTCGCCCCCGATGTTGACTGATCCCTCCAAGACTGTGATCAAACGCACGCAGTTCATTTGCTGCACTTCGGTAAGTTCAGTGGCGTAGTGCACTTGGGCGACCCGCATTTTTCCATCGGCATTGCAGAAACTGATCCGCTCACTCCAAACTCCATCATTGCTTACGGGTTGCGTCAGGGATGGCTTGGTTATCCTATGGAGCGAAGGATTTTTGGCTGAATCCGAGCCTTTGCTTTCTGCGATCATGAAGATTTTCCGGACGTATTCGGGCATCGAACACTGACACTGAAGGCTCTGCGGCAGGACGAACGCCTCACCTGCGTTCACAGTCATTTCAGTACTGTCAGACATTTCGATGATCACTGACCCTTCGAGAAGGAACATATATATTGGTCGACACTGTAGGGAAATGGTTTGGCATCAAATGCTGTGCGGTCTCAGACACCAGCAAGATAGCCAATCTCAGTGACCTCATCGTAAAGATGGCCGCGCTGTACCGATGTTCCTGAGGCCAATGTTGATGGGTCCATCTCTTCCCATTCCGACAATCCAACTCCTTGTGGGCCGTCGTGTTAGATTCGAACGGTGCGCTGTGAGAAGCCAGTCTTTTCTGCTTTAGAATTAGTCATTGGTCCATTCCTTGTGCTTTAGCGTATCCGTTTTCAGCGCAATTTTGCTTGTATTGCGGGAGTTTATGCCCGGGATTGCACTGAACATAACATTAACGCTTGACCCCGCGACATTCCGCCACAATCATTATGAATGAACAACCATTCAGTCATATGTCAAGCAAGACAGTCATCACGACGGGAACCAGAAAGGACGCGACAATGGACCTTCTAGACAACTTACACGCTGTTCGACGCGGAAAACTCTCGCGACGCGCATTCAGTAAATCGCTGATGGCGGCAGGAGTTGGATTGATGGCGATGCCATTGGCGCCAAAGCGGGCCGTGGCGCAGACCGAGGGTGAGGCAACCTATTTCACCTGGGGTGGCTTCGACGTCGAGCCAATGTTTGGTTCGTATGTTGAAAAGCATGGCGTCATGCCAAACTTTTCCATTTTTGCAGGTACCGAAGAAGCATTGATCAAGATGCGCAGTGGATTTGTCGTTGATGCGGCGCACCCGTGCAATTCGGACCTTAAGCGCTGGGTCTCGACAGATCTTTTTCAGCCTGTTGACCCGACACGCCTTTCGAACTGGGGCGATGTAATGCCGGAATTGGTGTCGACCGAAGGAAACGTCGCGCCAAATGGAAACCCATGGATGGTGCCGTTCGATTGGGGCGGTACGTCGATTACTTACCGCACAGATATTTTTGAGCTTCAGGGCGAGGAAAGCTGGGACATGCTGTGGGATGAGCGTTACGCAGGACGCTTGGGTTCCCTTGCCTCAGCTGGTGACGCATGGTGGTGCGGTGCAATCAAAGCCGGCGTCGATTTTGGTCAAATTGCTTCGGACGATGCTTTCGCAAAGATTTCAGCAGTGATGCGCGCGCAACGTCCTTTGATCCGGCTTTATACCGATGAGACGACAACGCTTGAGCAAGCGCTTGCTTCGGGCGAGATGGCTGCTGCAATGACCTGGAATAGTTCAGCTGTCGCACTGGCCTACGAAGGTATTCCAGTGAAATTTGCGCGCCCGAAAGAAGGACAACTCACCTGGGTTTGCGGTGTTATGGTCCACAAGGATGCGCCAAATCTCGATAGGACCTACGATTTGATTGATGCGATGCTGAGTGTTGAAACCGGCAAGTTTATGATTGGAGAATACGGCTATGGTCACTCCAATGCCCGTGCATTCGACTTTTTTGATGATGAAACGCTTGCCTCACTGGGATTGAGTAAAAAGCCGTCAGATATTCTGGACGCGGGTAATTTCATGATCCCGCAGGATCAGGCCTTTGACGCCAAAATGAATGAGACGTTCGAGCTGATTAAGGCTGGCTTCTGATCTGATGACTGCCCAAGCCGACATCCCCTTCGACCGACTGGCGGCGCGTGCAGAACAACGTGGTGGTCGGCCCGACCGGTTCTTTTTCAGTCGCCCCAAATTGCGTGGATACGCGATGGTGTCGCCCGCGGTCTTGTTGATGACCATTGGTATCCTCGGGCCAGTGCTTGTGATGATTGTCATGAGTTTCTGGACCGCTGACGGGTTTGGCTTCAACAGATCAATAACCTCGGCAAATTTTGCGCGGATCGTCCACGAGCCGATCTTCATGACATTCTTGCTGCGCTCTTTTTGGATCGCGGGAATTGCGACGCTTATAACCGTCGTTCTTTGCTATCCGATGGCCTATTACGTGGCTTTCCACGTAAAGCAGCGCAAGATGCTTTGGATTATTCTGATGACATTGCCGTTCTGGAGTAGCTATCTCATCCGCGTGTTTGCCTGGAAGGTAATCCTGGGGTTTGAGGGTGCGATCAACACAGGCCTCATGGCTGTGGGCTTAATCGATCAGCCGATGGAGTTTCTATTATATAGCCAAACCGCCGTCGTCATCACACTTTGCCACGCTTGGGCCGCGTTTGCGCTGCTTCCGCTTTACATCGCGCTTGAGTCAATCGATCGTTCTTACCTTGAAGCTGCAGCAGACTTGGGCGATGGCCCGGTAAAGCGCTTCCTGCGCATCACGCTACCGTTGTCGATGCCTGGTGTGATTGCAGCGGCTTTAATGATCTTCATCCCGACGACGGGCGACTACATCACCGCTTATCTTGTTGGTGGTCCGGACAGTCCGATGATCGGCCAGCTGATCTATCTGCAGTTTGGCGTGATCAATAACTGGCCAATGGGGGCCGCACTGTCGGTGACGCTGATGCTTTGGGTCGGCGCGATCATCTTCGCATTCACCAAGCTGACCCGTGCCCGATTAGTGGATACACTGGTATGAGCGACCCATCCTACATTGAACGCCCGAACCGTTGGCTCACCGCATATGCGCTTGGGTTCATGACGTTTCTCTATGTTCCGATCCTGCTGATCCCGTTGTTCAGCGTGAACGACTCGATCTATGTGAAATTCCCGTTGGAAGGTTTCACGCTTGAGTGGTTTGTGCAGCTTTGGCATCGCGACACGATCTGGAATGCGTTCTACAACAGCCTTCGGGTGGGTGTTTTCGCCTCCATCATTACAACGACGCTTGGCATCTTTGTTGCCATCGCAATCGCCCGCCATCGGCTGCCCGGGCAGAGCGCGATCATCGTGTTCTTGATGTTGCCAATGATTGTCCCCGGGATCATTCTTGGTGTCGCATTGCTGATTGTTCTCAACCAAATTGGTATCCAGTTATCGCTTCTCACTGTGACGATCGGGCATTTGATTATTTGTCTACCATTCTCTGTCGCGACATTATTGCCGCGATTTCAAGGTTTTGATCGGTCAATGGAAGAAGCATCCGCTGACCTTGGCGAGACAGGGTTCTGGACGTTTTGGCGGGTCACCTTTCCGATCGTTTTCCCAGGTATTGTTGCGAGCCTGATTCTGACGTTTCTCATCTCGTTCGATGAATTTTTCATGGCGTTCTTCCTAGGAGGCTCCGAAGCGACACTGCCGATCTATATGTGGTCGCAGTTGCGTTTTCCTTCAGAATTCCCAACCATCCTCGCGCTCGCCACACTCATCTTGTTGTTTTCCTACATTCTCGTCCTCCTTGCCCTTTGGTTCGGCCGGATCGGGTTGGTAAAAACAATCGAAGACAAACCTGCAGGAGTTGCCTGACATGCTGCCTTCATCAGAAACCGCCACGGGCGACTACATCTCGATTGATGGGGTCGGAAAAGACTTTGGAACCTTCCGGGCCATCGACAGTATCTCGATGGATATTGGAGAAGGAGAGTTCTTTTCACTACTGGGTGCATCGGGCTGCGGCAAAACCACATTGCTGCGTATGCTCGCTGGTTTCGAAAACCCAACACGCGGCGACATTCGCATCGACGGTCAATCGGTCGCGCACGTGCCGCCCTTCGAGCGTCCGGTAAACATGGTGTTTCAGAACTATGCGATCTTCCCGCATCTGAATGTTCAGGACAACATCGCATATGGTCTGCGAAAGCTCAAAGTTTCAAAAACCAAGAAGCTCGAGATGGTCGAGGAGATGCTCGATCTGGTTCAGCTGCAGGGTTATGGCGCGCGCAAGGCCGATCAACTTTCAGGTGGTCAGCGTCAGAGGATTGCCCTCGCGCGCGCCCTGATCTTACGTCCCAAGGTTCTGTTGCTGGACGAGCCACTCGGTGCTTTGGACAAGCAACTGCGCGAAAAAATGCAAGTCGAGCTGCGGCGCTTGCAACGTTCCGTTGGCATTACGTTTGTGTTCGTGACACACGATCAGGAGGAAGCGCTGACGCTTTCCGATCGGATCGCTGTGATGTCGGGCGGCGATCTTTTGCAGGTTGATACACCTGATGGTCTTTATGAACGACCGCGAACGCGAGAAGTGGCTAGTTTCATTGGTAACATGAACTTCATCGGCGCCACCGTGAAATCGCGGATGAACGGGCACGCCGTTTTGAGCGTTGCGGGCAATAATGCAATCACCGTTGATACGCCCAAAGGGAAACTTTCTGAAGGTGACCGCCTATGTCTCGCGATCCGTCCAGAACGGTTGTCGCTTGCACGCGAAAAGCCCATAGGGCAGGCGGTTCCCGCGACAGTTGAGGTAAAAAGCTATCTGGGTGAGAGATCTCAATATCATGTCCGTCTTCCCGACAGCGGCGAGACTTTTGCTGTTTCTGCACAGAATATCGCTTCAAGTGGTTTGGGTGACTTATCTGAGGGTGCATCTGTCTGGCTCAGCTGGAATTCAGATGATTTCATTGTCTTGGATAAAGGTGCCTCATGATGGACGGCAATACAGAACTCAAAACCCGTCGGACCGCTCCCAAAGAGGTGCGGCGTCAGCAGCTGATTGATTCAACAATCGCTGTGGTCGCTGACAAAGGTGTAACTGGGGCGACGATGGCAGCGGTGACGGGCCAAGCCGGCCTTTCTATGGGCATCGTGAATCTACATTTTGAGAGTAAGGACAATCTTCTGAAGTCAACTTTGGTATTCTTGTCCGATGAATTGCAGGAGGCTTGGCGCAACGTGGCGGATGATACATCTCGTTCTACGCAAGAGCGGCTTTGGGCAATTTTGGCGGCTTCCTTTCTTCCCCAGATTTGTACCTTCGAAAAGGTCCGCACCTGGTACGCTTTCTTTGGGGAAGCTCAGTACCGCGCTTACTACCGCGACATAGTACGCGACTATGATGATCAGCGCAGTGACGCGCTCGAACTACTTTTGGAAGAACTCACAAGCGACCAGTTAGGTTTCGATGCGGAGAATCTGTCTTCGATCCTTGAAAGCCTTTCAGATGGTCTTTGGCTCAGCTTGATGCTCTATCCGGAGTGGATGACCGCCGATAAAGCGCTTTCGCAGATGTGGGATGTCCTTTGCACTTACTTCCCACAACATTTTGACAAGGGCGGAATGCCCAATATCACTGAATTATGAAAACGCCTTTTCTCACAAACCGGAGAACTTTCATGGGTGGACTGGCATCTTCTACAGCTTTTGCGCATGTGACGATGGCACTACCGACGAACCCCGATGTTGTAGTGATTGGTGCAGGTTCGGCAGGAATTGGTGCGGCTCGCAGGCTACTGGCGGAGGGGCGTTCCGTTCTCGTCATTGAAGCAGCTGAACGAATTGGCGGGCGGGCATTCACGGAGACGGACACCTTCGGTGTGCCTTACGATCAGGGCTGTGCATGGTTGCAAGGCCCGCGTTCACTTCCACATGTGGCCTTGGCACGTGAGCAAGGCTTCACAATAGTCGATCATGCCGGATCAAACGATGCCTTTCACATCGGTGACCGGCTCGCCACACGCAGTGAAAAAGCACGATACAACGCAGCATTTGACGCAATGTGGGATGCAGTTTGGGACGCGCCGGACGTTTCAATTGAAAGCGTAACCCCTGATGTGCCCTTCCGCGCAGAGGCGTTGACCTGGACGGCTATGGGCTACGGCGCCGACATGACAGATGTTTCGACAACGGACATGAATTCCTACATCGATTTTGAGGTCGATTATCTGATACGCGAAGGCCTCGGCACCATCGTCAAACAATTGGGAGCCGATATTCCGGTTAAATTGAACACCGCCGCCACCTTGATCGATTGGAGTGGCGAGGGTGTACGGGTTGAGACCACCGACGGGACGATTTCTGCCAAGGCATGTATCGTCACCGTTTCACCAGGTGTTCTGGGTGCTGGTGGTATTCGCTTTGCGCCGGATTTGCCTGAGGAAAAGCAGCAAGCGATCTCTGATGTGCCTATGGGTCTTTTGACCAAAGTGGCGCTGCAGTTTGATGGTGAACGCTTTGGTCTGACTGAAAATGAATGGCTCAGCTACGCCATTCCTCAAGACCTTCCGGCGGAGGCCTGTTACTTTGTGACTTTCCCAACCGGTGTTGATTTGGCTATTGGCTTTTTAGGCGGTCAATTTGCATGGGACATTTCTGCACAAGGATCAGAAGCGGCGATTGATTTTGCACTCGGCGAATTTGCGAAGGTCGTCGGAAACGATGCGAAACTCCACTTTGTGAAAGGACATATGACGGACTGGCATGAGAACCCCTTGACGATGGGGGCATATGCCGCTGCCAAGCCCGGCAAGCATGCCTCTCGCGAGGTTCTGAAGGCACCTCTCGGGCGTCGCGTGTTCTTTGCCGGCGAAGCTGTCGGTGTGCCGCTCGCAGCCCTGTGCTCGGGCGCGCATCTGAGTGGAGACTCCACAGCCGGGCTTGTGCACACGCTTTTGAAATCAAGCGAAGTCAGATGCAACTCTTGTGATGCGAGAGGCGCAGATAAAGGTGCCTTGCAAGAGGCAGTGGGCGAATGAACCGCATGAACCCCACTATCCAGACGTCAAAGCGCGATCCGCGTTACGAAGTCCTGTTTGAGCCCATACAGATTGGCCCAGTGCAGGCTAAGAACCGCTTCTATCAGGTGCCGCATTGTAATGGGATGGGACACCAATACCCTTCGTCTATGGCAGAGATGCGCGGGATTAAAGCCGAAGGTGGCTGGGGTGTTATCTGTACCGAACAGGTTGAAATACATCACACATCAGAGCTGACACCGGTTATCGAAAGCCGCTTTTGGGATGATCGTGATATCCCTGTCTTGGCAAAGATGTGTGACAAGATCCACGCACATGGCGCATTGGCTGGCATTGAGCCGTGCTATGATGGCCTGCATTCAGCCAACCGTTATAGCCGCGAAGTGCCGATGACAGTATCACACCGGCCTGTCACCTACCTCGAACCAATCCAGTCTCGGATGATGGATAAGACTGACATCAAGAATGTGCGGCGTTATCATGTTGATGCTGCAAAGCGCGCGCGCAAGGCAGGGTTCGATATCATTTATGTCTATGCGAGTCATGATCTGAGTGTGATGTCCCACTTCCTTTCGCGACGCTACAACGACCGGAGCGATGAATACGGGGGTAGCTTTGAGAACCGTATGCGGCTTCTACGAGAGATTTTGGCCGATACAAAGGATGCGGTTGGCGACACATGCGGGATCGCATTGCGCTTTGCGGTTGATGAGCTGATGAGCAAGGATGGCTTGACCTGTGACGCGGAAGGCCGCGATGCGGTCGAAATGCTAGCCGAATACCCTGACCTTTGGGACGTCAATGTTGCCGATTGGGACAATGACAGCATGACATCACGCTTTGCCCAGTCCGGTTTCCAAGACGACTATGTCGGCTTTGTCAAAGAGGTCACTTCCAAACCCGTAGTTGGTGTTGGCCGGTATACCTCGCCCGATGCGATGGTATCGCTCGTCAAGAAGGGGCGGCTCGATTTCATAGGCTCCGCCCGTCCCTCTATCGCCGATCCCTTCCTGCCTAAAAAGGTTGAGGAAGGTCGTATCGAAGACATTCGGGAATGCATCGGTTGCAATATTTGCGTGTCGGCCGATTTCCATTCGGTACCGCTTCGCTGCACACAAAACCCAACAATGGGAGAAGAGTGGCGCAAGGGTTGGCACCCTGAAAAGATTGCAGCTGCACATGCAGATGAAAGTATTTTGATCGTTGGCGGTGGACCGTCAGGGTTAGAAGCCGCGCGGGCCTTGGGGCAGCGCGGATACAGCGTCACGCTTGCCGAGGCGAGCGCCACCTTAGGCGGGCGCGTGGCACGAGAGGGGGCGCTTCCGAGACTAGGTGAATGGCGCCGTGTTATTGATTACCGGGAGTACCAGATTGGCCAAATGGCCAATGTGAACACATATCTGGAAAGCCCTCTCTCGACCCATGATTTATTGGAGTTTGGCGCAGATCACGTTGTGATCGCGACGGGCTCCAAATGGACCAGAGATACGGTTGGCCGTTCAAACTACTGGCCTGTCCCCGTTGAAGACGGCGCCTTGGTGCTCACCCCCGATGACATCATGGATGGCGCCAAGGCAGTTGGGAATGTCGTGATCTTTGACGATGACCACTACTACATGGGTGGTGTCATTGCTGAGTTGTTATGTGGGCAGGGCCATGACGTAACTTTGGTCACGCCGGCGGCCGATGTGTCCAACTGGACCCACAACACACTAGAACAGCGACGTATCCAATCCAATCTAATGAAGATGGGCGTTAAACTGTTACCCCAGCATACCATCACGGAGCGCGAGACGGACTGCGTCACCGTCGAATGTGTCTATACCGAAGCTGAGCACGACATCCCGTGTGACACGTTCATTCCCGTCACAATGCGGCGTCCCACTGATGATCTTTTTTTGGCTGCCGAGGCGCTTTTGGCTGAAACGCAGAATTCGCCAACGCTCACGCGTATTGGCGATTGCCTTGGCCCTGGAACAATTGCTGCGGCAGTTTATTCCGGCCATCGCTTTGCCCGGGAATTGGGTGAACCACAAACAGATGAAGTCCCTTTCCGCCGCGAACTCCCCACCCTTGCCACCGACTAAGGAAGCTATCCAGTGACCCGAGATCCCCGCTACGACGTGCTTTTCGAACCCGTGAAGATTGGACCGGTGACAACCAAGAACCGGTTCTACCAGGTGCCTCACTGCACAGGGATGGGTCATTTGCGCCCGCGTACGCTGGCTGCAATGCGCGGCGTCAAAGCAGAGGGCGGTTGGGGCGTTATTTGTACCGAGTATAACTCGATCCATCCTACTTCTGATGATTTACCGCATGTGTCCGCATCGCTTTGGGATGATAGTGACATTCGCGCGCATTCCATAATGACCGATCTTGTGCATGAACATGGGGGCTTAGCTGGGGCGGAGCTCTGGTATTCCGGTGCCCGATCACCGAACCTTTACACCCGTGAAGTGCCTATGGACGTAGCCAGCTTGCCCAATCTTGCTGGTCATCCGTTCCAGACGCGTGCCATGGACAAGACAGATATCAAGAACCTGCGCCGATGGCATCGCAAAGCGGCGGTCCGCTCGCGTGACGCAGGCTTTGACGTCCTTTATGTCTACGCTACGCATGGATATCTGCTTGCCAATTTTCTTGATTCAAAGATCAACACACGTGGAGATGAGTACGGTGGCAGCCTTGAGAACCGCGTGAGACTAGTGCGCGAACTGATTGAAGATACCAAAGATGCGGTGGGTGACCGCTGCGGTGTCGCCGTCCGTTTTAAGGCGGATGAGACCATTGGTCAGGATGGGGAACCGCAGTATGGCGAGCGTCGAGAGATGTTCGAAATGCTGGCGGAGCTGCCGGATTTATGGGACATCAATATCGCTGACTATAGCCTTGAAATGGGTGTCTCAAGGTTCACCAAAGAGGGTGCACTTGAGCCCTATATGAACTGGGTGAAATCAGTGACAACAAAACCTGTTGTGACTGTTGGTCGATTTACGTCACCCGACGCCATGGTCAGCCAAGTGAAGCGTGGGATCACCGATCTGATTGGTGCGGCCCGCCCATCTATCGCCGACCCATTCCTGCCTAAGAAAATTGAAGAAGGGCGGCTCGAAGACATTCGCGAATGTATCGGCTGCAACATTTGTTATTCAGGTGATAGTACCGGCACCCCCATTCGTTGCACGCAAAACCCCACAATGGGTGAGGAATGGCGCAAGGGATGGCATCCTGAAAAGGTGAAGCCGCGCACGTCTGATGCATCAGTTTTGATCGTTGGGGCCGGACCAGCCGGATTGGAGGCGGCCCGAGCATTGGGGCGTCGTGGATATCAAGTCACGCTAGCTGATGCGCGGGACACCCTTGGTGGTCGCGTGACAAGAGAGGCCAGCCTGCCGGGTATGAGCGAGTACATCCGCGTGCGTGATTATCGCAAACAACAGTTGCATCAGCTGCCCAATGTGGAGGTTTATCTTGAAAGCCCGCTCACGGCTGATGAGGTGTTTGAGTTTAGCGCTGATCACGTGGCTATTGCCACGGGTGCGACTTGGCGGCGCGATGTTTTTGATGGCAAAGCATTTGTTGACATCTGCTCCAATGGTGCACGGGTCTATACACCTGACGACATCATGGAGGGCGACGTCCCCGAAGTTACAACACTCGTCTTTGACGGTGACAACTACTACATGGCGAGTGTCATCGCTGAACGGATACGTGCCGCTGGTGCAAGGGTCATCTACGTCACCGAAGAAGACAGCGTTTCATCATGGGCGGGAAACACATCTGAACGTTGGCGTATCCGTACACTGTTGATGGAAAACGAGATTGAGATTGTTACCGCGCATTCCTTAACCGGTTTCAATGGTCAACATGCCATTTTGGAATGCGCATACACCGGCAACTTGCAGACCTTAGAGGTTGGTGCCGTCGCAGTCGTCGGACAACGTCTGCCAAACAATGATCTTTACCACTCCATTCTACAGAAAGTGGGTGGCGATGCAGATGCGCTGCCGTTCTCGCTCAAACGCATCGGCGATGCCGACGCGCCAGCCATTATTGCGGCCGCGACCTACGCTGGTCATCGTTATGCCGTTGAAACAGACGAGGTGGTGGACCTCGACGAGCCGCTTAAACACGACCGTTTGGATGTTGGTGCTGTTCTGCCCCCAAGCGTAACAGCAGAGCCAAGCAAGAAATATCTCGAGACTCTGCTTGCCTACTATGAAGAAGAGATAGAGGGGGAAGCTTGGTTCCTCGCGTTGGCGGAACTTGTCGGACCTGGTCCGCGCGCTGACAAAATGAAGCTCCTGGCCGAGGTTGAGAGGCATTGCGCGGCTATTGTCGCACCATTGATAAAAAGATACGGTCTACAGCCACGATCCACGGTTGATCTTTACGATAGTGGACGTGCAGGTGCTGCGAAAGGGCCACAGGATTGGGATGGCTTGATCGCTTACATGCGCGAAGTGTTCCCAAGCTACATGCCGGAATTTGAGGCGCTTGAAGCGATGGCGCCAGAGGCCGACCGCGCCGTTCTTGCGCGCATGACTGAACACGAAGCTGTCGCGATCGCATTTCTTGAGGCTGAAGCATCCGGAGAAGCAAACGCAACGGCGCCACTTGAGCGCTATCTTGCATCGCCAGTTGAGACTCCACTTGCCGCATGATCCATGATGCCATCATAGCCAATGAACGTGCACCTTTGGCCGAAAGCCTTTGGACAGCGACGGCAAATCCGACGCCGGAAAGGCCGCCACTATCAGGTGCGGTGGTGGCTGATATAGTGATCGTTGGCGCAGGCTTCACCGGACTGTCTGCAGCACTGCACCTTGCAGAGGCAGGCAAGTCGGTCGTTGTGCTTGAGGCTGAAACACCGGGTTGGGGGGCGTCTGGCCGAAATGGTGGGCAAGTCAATCCGGGCCTGAAAGCTGATCCTTCTGCAACCGAAACCAAGTATGGTGAATACCTCGGTTCGCGCATGGTTAGACGGTCTGCCGCTGGCGGCGATCTCGTATTTGGCCTGATCGAGAAACACGATATCAACTGCGATGCGCAGCGCGTGGGATGGGTACGATCGGCGACAAATAACAAGACGCTCGCCGCGTTGCAGACAACTGGTCAAGAGTGGCGCGACCGAGGGCATGACGTTGCTGATGTCAGCGCCACTGAGATGGCTGAGATAGTCGGCGTTGATCACTATGTGGGCGGTTTGATCGATCGGCGTGGTGGCAATCTCCATCCTTTGAATTATGCCCTCGGATTAGCTGATGCCGCAGAAAAAGCCGGTGCATTGATCTACGGACACAGCCCCGCGACAGGTGTCAAACACTTTGAAGACTCGGTTCGGGTTACAACCGATCAAGGGGAGGTCGCAGCGACCCACGCATTGCTCTGCACAAATGCCTATACTGGTGATTTTGCGCAACCTCTTGGGCGCTCCATTGTCCCCGTAACTTCCCTGCAGGTCGCAACGGAGCCGCTTTCAGATAACGTCGCGCATTCCATCTTGCCCGAAGGGCATTCCCCTTCGGACACTCGCCGTCTTTTGCGTTACTTCCGGAAAGATGCGGCTGGTCGCTTTATCATGGGTGGACGCGGCGCGTTGGGAGACGACGATATTCGCAAGGCACACGCCGTATTGCGCGCCTCATCAGAGGAACTGTTTCCCCAGTTGAGCGGCGCGCGCTGGACTCATGCATGGGGCGGGAACGTTGCAATGACCTCCAACCATGAGCCAGGAATGCACCTTCTTGCACCAAACGTCATGGCTGGTTTGGGTTTTAATGGACGTGGCGTTGGCATGGCCACGGTTATGGGATTGCTCCTAGCTGACTGGGCGCTTGGTTGCCCTGAGGCAGAGCTTGATTTCCCTGTCACGCAAGCCAAACCCATTCCCTTTCATCGCTTCCGCAATCTCGGGCTCGGCGCAACAGTCGCGGTGTTTCGATTGTTGGATCGTTTCAAACTCTAAATTCCCTATCGCTCAGGAGAGAAAACATGAACGCGCACGCATCATTCCTCAGTTCACTGAAACTGCCCAAGGGCATCCTTATCGATGGGGTTTTTTGCCCTGCTGCGGCGGGAGCGACCTTTGAAACCAAGAACCCATTCAACGGAGACGTCATCGCGGAACTGCCTTCTTGCAATGTGGCAGACGTTGATCGTGCGGTTCAATCAGCGCGGGCTGCGTTTGAAAGCGGCTCATGGTCTGGATTACATCCAACTGAGCGAAAAGCTGTACTTTCCAAACTGGCTGACCTGATCATGGATAACGCTGATGAGCTTGCCGTGATGGAGGCTCTCGATGCAGGCAAGCCCATTACCGATTGCCGCGATATCGACATCCCTGAAACGGCCTCATGCATTCGCTGGCATGGCGAAGCCCAAGACAAACTTTACGACCAGATTGCGCCCTCTGCGCCCTCTGCTATTGGGATGATTGTGCGAGAGCCAATTGGCGTTGTTGGTGCTGTTCTGCCGTGGAACTTCCCTTTGATGATGATGGCTTGGAAAATTGGCCCCGCTTTGGCGACTGGTAACTCCGTCGTGGTCAAGCCAGCCGAACAAACCAGTCTGACAGCATTACGGTTGGCAGAGCTTGCCCTTGAAGCGGGTGTGCCGCCGGGTGTGATGAATGTTGTCACTGGCTTTGGTCCAGAAGTAGGCGAACCGCTTGGCCGTCACATGGATGTTGACGCATTGACCTTTACCGGATCGACGGAAGTTGGGCGTAAGTTCCTTGAATACGCTGCCCAGTCAAACCTCAAAGAGGTCTGCCTTGAAATGGGCGGCAAGAGTGCAGCAGTAGTCCTTTCTGATGCAGCCGATATCCCACGGATTGCTGAAATCCAGTCAGCGGCAATTTTCTGGAATATGGGCGAAAACTGCACCGCCAACAGTCGGATCATCGCGCATAAGGATGTCTATGATGAAGTCGTTGCTGAAATGACCAAGGCTGCTGCCGCGTGGACGCTCGGCGATCAAATGGATCCCGACACGCAGAATGGCCCATTGGTCAGTGATGAGCATTACGCAAAAGTCTCTGGCCTTGTTGAGACGGGCAAATCACAAGGTGCACGTGTTGCCTTCGGAGGGAACGGAGCCGGTGGGTTAATCTTTGAACCCACAGTGTTTGCCGATGTTGCTCCTGATATGGATATCTTTCAGCAAGAAATTTTTGGGCCGGTTGTGGCCGTAACAAAGGCCGAGACCGACGAAGAAGCAATCGCACTCGCCAATCAAACGCAATACGGGCTTTGCGCCACGCTCTATACTAAGGATGTCTCAAAGGCTCATCTCTATGCGCGGAAACTTCATGCCGGAACCGTTGGTGTGAACGCTTACTCTGAAGGTGAGATTTCGACTCCCTTCGGCGGCTTCAAAGCCTCTGGTTTTGGCGGGCGCGACAACGGAATTCATGCCCATGAGCAGTACACAGAGTTGAAAACCATCTGGATCGATCTGACGGCTTGACCATTAAACTGGCGTGCGCAGCAGACTTGCAACCCTAACCGCGCACGCCCCATCGAAGCGAAAACTCCAACAGTGAAGGATAATCTATTGTGAAAATCATCAGTAATGCAATCATCGCCGGCGCGGTCTTCGGCGGACATAATGTCGCTATCGCCCAAGATCTCGAAGCTTATGCTGGCGTCGCCATCTCGAATGCCTATGTCTCTCAAGGCCTAACATACAATGAATCCGTGACCATCCAGCCATATGTGGAGCTGGGATATGGTGGCTTCTATGGCGGCATCTGGGTAACGAACGCTGACGCCGATCTACTCGGGGATAGCCAAGAGGTTGACTATTACGTCGGGTATCGAGGTTCGACAGGCTCGTTCTCTTACGGGCTAGAGTATGCCCTTTACACATTTACGGCCGATGATTTTGAAGAGTTCGATTATGAACTTCCCGACTATTCAGAGTTTATCGCCTCAGCAAGCTACGCAGTAAATGACGCTTTCTCAGTCACTGGTCGCGCCGGCTATGCGCCAGAGGTTGATGACGGCGAAGGGAATGTTGTGGCGGTCACGGATCTGTCTTTGACAGCTAAATATCATTTTGATGAGCTTACAGCATCCGCGACTTATGGCACCATCGACGATGAAGCAGATGGCTGGGACTATTGGTCAGTTGGGCTTAGCACATATGTCAGCGACCGAGCCTATGTTTCATTGGACTACATCGACTCCAGCATCCAGGACAGCACGATTTTGGTCACCTTCGGGATCGATTTCTCGCTGCTCTAAATACGAAAGGATACCGATATGAAGAAATTAAAAACACCCGTCGTGCTCAGCGCTGTTTTGACTTTTGCCGCGACTGTAAGTTTCGCTGAGATGAGCGCGCAAGAGATCACTGATACGCACAGCGGAAAGTGCACGACCTATAACGGCCCCACAACCGGTACCCAATGTTATCAGATGGATGGTGTAACGACCTATCAGGACGCCACCTATGGGACAGGATCGGGAAAATGGTCGCTTCGTGAAAACGAACTTTGCACCAAATATTCTGGCGAACCAATTGATTGTGGTCCGATTACGCGAGTGAACGAAAACACGTACAGCGATGGAACGTATACCTGGACGGTTAACTAAGATCTTCAAATTGCGGGGTGGTTCGCCACCTCGCAATTGTGGGCCTAACTTTTGTTTCCATTGCGTCCTTGCACACTTTTGATTACGCAAAAAGAATAGAGCAGACCTCTGAAAGTGGTCCACCATCTGGGATAGTCTTATTGCGCAAATTGGAGGATCACCGATGACTAGAAAACTACTGCTATCTGAGAGGTCGCCAACACAATTGCGGGTGTGGATTAGGCATGGCTTAAGGCTAATTTGGCGCCTCAGATCCACTTCTAAATCAATGCGGGTTTGGCTTTTGACCGCTCGATTGCCTCAAGTGTCAGAATGTCACTCGCAGGCAGTTGAGATATCTTCACGTGCTCTTGTGCCGGGATCATCCCACGTAATTGCAGATCAATGAACCGCATACAACATACGCGCAGAAATGACGTGAAGTTTCCCAAGTCGTGACCAGCATCAATGCTTTCGTTGTAGAGCCGATGCAGTAGCTGAGGGACGGTGAAATCATCCCGTTGCCCGATTGTTTCGAGCGTGCGCCAGAACATCTCTTCCAGCCGCACGCTTGTGACCATCCCATCCATGCGGAAGGATCGGGTGTGAGACGCCCAAAGCTCTGGATCTGCATCTATGAATAATTGACACATCTGAACGTCTCCTTCTGTCAGATCAGCGACCGACGCGTTCCTTCACGTCCGCCGCAAAGCCTTCATACGTGCGCAGAGCGGTCACATCGACTTGAACATGCTGTCCCATTTTCTGCATGATAGGCAAGTCAATTAAGATCTGGTCCAGTATTTCAACGCTCTCAACATTCACGATAACGATCACGCGACGCTCGCCAACCGCTTTCCAAAGGTCTACGACTATACCCGCGTCCTTTGCCCCTAATGCGGCGCCAGCTTCTTCTGCCCAGATTACGAACAGATCGTTTTGCGTCATTTCCGCCGAATACTCGACGTGGAAGTCTAGATGGAACAACATGGATGTCTCCCCCTTAGTCGTTTGTGCGGCCAGGATTGAAGGCCAGTTTAGGTTAATGATAATTCCGCCCGCGATAGCGCCGCCTTTGATGAATTTCCGGCGTGACGGATTGAGATGATTATTTTGGTAGCGAGCATTCATGCGAAGCGCCCACCCTTTTCGATGACCTCGATTTGGTAGCCGTCAGGGTCTGCGATAAAGAAGAACTTCGCCACGCGCTGTCCGTCTGGGCGGAAATCTACGATGTCGCCGGGTTCGGAATTGGCCCTTGTGGCCGTAGCATGCGCCGCTTCTAGATCGTCCACGATGACCGCAAGATGGCCATAGCCGTCTCCCAGATCATATGGCGTTTTGCGACCCTTGTTGATGGTAAGCTCAAGCTCAAAGCTGGACGTCGGCAGGGCCATGTAGACGAGTGTGAAGCTGTCAAAGTCCAACCGGTCGACGACCTCCAATCCGAATGTGTCTCGGTAGAATTGCACCGAAACTTCCTCGTCCAGAACCCTGATCATACTGTGTACGAGTTTTGTCATAATTTCCCTCCTCGTGACGTGATTATCAGAGTTCAGGGAGAGGGTGGTATTATGCTGCTACTACATGCGCTTTTTGTTGGATTTGGTTTTCAGCAATCTCCATAGGCGCAAATGCGTGCTAAAATCACGAGTTCCGAACGGCAAACGAAAGCGGTCGTTCGTCCGATGTCTTCTTAGTCCCGCGACTCGTAAATTGTTGTCGGAGTTGTCGCTGCGCGATGAATGAATTGCAGCGATTTCTGCCGCCGCGCGGCGTACGGGACCGAGCGATTGCAGCGATTTTCGTGCTGTGTGCGCCCGCAGCATATTTTGAAGACTTCTGCTGTGGGCTCGATGCCGACTTTCGTTGCGCTTAGCTTCGATGACAGCTTTGCAGGACAAACCGGACAAACAGGTTGGGCGAATGAAGGTCTGCTATTGGGATTGCACACCCTTGATAATCTTTGCATCGCTTTTTCCGGACGCCATCAGCCACCAAGCAAGTAGCGGAAAACCTACCAGTTCAAATGTCAGTGACGGGGCAATGGCAGCACTAAATAGGACCTCAGTTTCCATGCCACTCAGTCGAAACAGTCCCGCGGTTGCGATCATAGCCGACAGAATAATCAGTGTCGGGCGAAGCCTGCGTAGAGCAAAGCCGCCGATCACAAACACAGCGCCAACTGCGAACCAGACCCCGCCGATGAATCGAATGTGGCTGTCCTGGGTTTGAAAGGTTGCCGCATCCGTGATCGCAACAAAATCGCGTGTCGATTGCCATCCCAATGTCTTAATCCCGCCCAGGCCGATATTCAGTCCCAAAAAGATAATGGCAGCGCCAATTATCACAACAACCGCGTTCAGTAAGTTTGTCTTGTGCATGTCACTTTTCCTCAATGCATACCCGATGGTCGAATAATATTTGGTACGCGTTCTATATTAATTCAATCTTGCCGGGGCAAGCATTAATTGGTACGCGTTCCAAAATAAACTTGAAAGGGTCCAACCATGGCTAGATCTGCTGGCAGGCCAACCCGCACTAAAGCTGAAATTCAAGAGTTCCGCTCAAAGATTGGGAAGCACGCGCTTGAGATTTACCGAGCAGAGGGCTTCGGAGCGGTTTCAATGCGCCGTTTAGCCAAGGAGGTCGGCTGCGCCCCGATGACAATCTATGCACATTTCGAGCGCAAGACGGATATTCTAAGATTCCTTTGGGCAGACGTACTCAGGGACATGTCTCATGATATCGAGAAAAAGCTGAAATCGGTCGTTGGAGCGCATGAACGGCTGCGTACCGCTGCGCAAACTTTTGTCGACTATTGGATTAATCACCCCGATCATTTTCGACTTATTTTTATGTCTAACGATGTGACGCGGGCGGATGTCAGTACGTTTATAAAGGACGAAGGTAATTTGGCGCACTTCTTGATGTTTTCGGCTTTGATTCAAGAGGTTATTCCGGATGAGCTTGAAGCTGAAGTTAGGACCGACACGCTCTTATCCGGAATGATCGGTATCGCTCTTTGTGCGAATACGATCCCCGATTACCCTTGGTCTGACGCGACATCAATGACCGAGCAGTTACTATCGAGCATAATTGCGTAAACCAACTCGCAATTTGATGAAAAGCTGACCTTCGTACATCTTGCAGCATCGGTTAGTCTGGGCTCAAAGTTGATTTTCGCCGCTCCAGCCATCAATGGCCGCTCCGCGGACGGTTTAGGCTTTTGATTTCATCCTTCGTGAGCTGGTAAGGGGACAAACCAGCCTCGAAATACTCGATGAATTCGAGGGTCAAAAGAGACGGTTTCTTTAGGATTGGTCGAACTAATGAAAGGGAATGTGGTGAAGATGGATAGAACGGTCGGTAGCAAAGACCGCTTTCCCTGTATTTGACTGCATCCAGTTCGCTGACGATTGCTACACCGGCCCCGTTGCAAACCAACTCGCAAGCGGCAGTAAACTGTCTAACTTCTACGCGCGGCTGAATAGGAACATGTGCATCACTAAATGCCTTCGAAATCTGGCGATAGAAGTCGCTGTCGCGGTGGGGTTGGATGAAATCTTTGCCAACTAAGTCTTGAGGAGTGATAATTTCCAAGCGTCCTAGGTTATCTCCCGTCGGAAAGATGCAAACGGTTCGAATATCGACATTAATGCTCTCGACTGCGGGGTGACCCCTGAAGCCATCAGTGATCCCAAAATCATATTGTTCGCCAATCATCCATTCCAAGATGCGTTCTGGTCGATCTGGTTCGATCGTCATTTTTACACCTGGGCGCTTCTCCAGAAATTTTGAGACGACGCCAGGCAAATGGCTGGTTGCGAAACCGGGGAGACAGGCAACCCGAAGGTGCCCGGCTTGCCGGTTCGTGATGTCTTTGCTGACCTCGGAGATTTGCGACATCAGTTCCAATACGCGCTGAATATCCGGCTGTAGCAATCGGGTTTCTTGCGTCGGAATCAAACGACCGTTTCGTTTGTCCAGAAGTTGAAAATCGAACTCTTTAGAAAGGTCAGAAAGCAGCCGACTGGTGGCTGGTTGGCTAATTCCAAGGTCCGCTGCTGCAGCTGTCACAGAACCGTTATGAATCACGGCCATTAGGGCCTCCAGTTGACGAATCCGAGGGGTGCGTAATTTTGACATAACGAGGTACCTAATCGATGAGCCTTAGCTTCATAACATGCTGTTATGCGAATTCAACAATTTGCATGCTTGCATTATGAAACGGTGTAGCTAAGCTCGGGATCTCCAACGACTGCTGCCACATCAGCACGCGCGCAGAAACAATTTCACATCTGAAAGATGCTAGGGAGGAAACTATGAAAAAATTCTTAATCGGCGCGATCGCCGGCACTACACTTTTGTCGCCAATCGCCGCAATGGCACAAACCGAAGTTCAATTTTGGCACGCTTTCACAGGTCGCTTGGGCGAGCTTGTGGCGGCCCAAGTCGAAGAGTTCAACGCAAGCCAATCAGACTACGTCGTCGTCCAAAGCCATAAGGGCAACTACTCCGAAACGCTGAACGCCGGTATCGCTGCGTTCCGCGCAGGAGAACAGCCCCATATCTTGATGGTGTTCGAAGTCGGTACGGCCACGATGATGGCCGCCGAAGGCGCAGTTCGCCCAGTCTATGAAGTCATGGGCGAGAGTGGCGCAACCTTTGATCCGGACGCCTACATTGGCGCGGTTAAGGGCTATTACACATCCACCGATGGCGACATGCTATCGCTGCCCTTTAACTCCTCCACGCCTGTTCTTTGGGTGAACCGTGACGCGTTTGAAGCGGCTGGTGTGGATCCTGACATGGACCTGTCCACTTGGGAAAACGTAGGCACAGCATTGGATGCATTAAAAGCAGGTGGTGAAGACTGCCCGCTTGTGACCGCATGGCAAAGCTGGATCCATCTTGAAAACTTCTCTGCTTATCATGACGTGCCATTTGCAAGCAAAGACAACGGATTTTCTGGTCTGGATACTGAGTTGATGCTAAATGGCCCAGCCCAGGTTGCTCACCTAACTGCGATGCAGGAATGGGCGCAGGACGGCAAGTTCATCTACACAGGTCGGCGCAACGAAGGCGGTGCAAACTTCCGCGCGGGTGAATGCGCTCTCTTTACTGAAAGCTCTGCCGGCTATGCAGGTATCAGCTCAGAAGCTGAGTTCGACTTTGATGTGCGTCCATTGCCGTACTGGAAGGCCGTAGCGGACGAGCCGCAAAATACGATCATCGGTGGCGCCTCTTTATGGGTAATGGCGGGGCATGATGCCGAAGAATACAAAGGCGCAGGGGAATTCCTGTCCTTCTTGTCCTCTTCAGATGTTCAAGCATCTTGGCACCAGAACACTGGCTATCTACCGATCACTGCAGAAGCAGGTGAAGTGACAAAGGCTGCTGGTTTCTATGAAGCCAACCCAGGCACCGACATTGCTGTTATGCAGATGACGGCGAATGAACCAACAGCGAATTCCAAGGGTTTGCGTCTAGGCTCATTTGACCAGATCCGCGGTATTATCGACGAAGAACTCGAGGCCATCTGGTCTGGTGACAAATCACCGCAAGAGGCGATGGACAGTGCGAAAGAGCGCGGCGACGCCCTTCTGCGCCGATTCGAACAAGCCAACGGCTAATTAGAGAAAATTGTGTGCGGGCCGGTATTGGTCCGCACCAAATTGACGGGGGACGAGCATTGGAAAAACGGGTCACCTTCCGTGGCTGGCTGCTACCAATCCTGCTGATCGCACCACAAGTGATCATTTCTACCGTCTTTTTTTTCTATCCTGCCGGTCAGGCGATTTGGCAGTCGCTATTCATCCCTGATCCATTTGGCTTATCATCGCAATTTGTTGGCCTTGGAAATTTTGAATTCCTTCTGAGCGACAAGTTCTACCGCACAGCTTTTCTGACGACCGCAATCTTCTCAATCCTTGTTACGCTGTGCTCGATGGTCCCAGCTTTGTTCTTGGCCGTGATTGCTGACCGGCTGATAAAGGGCTCTGGCGTTTATCGCACGATGTTGATTTGGCCTTACGCCGTTGCACCTGCGGTTGCCGGTGTTCTTTGGCTTTTCATGTTCAACACACGGGTTGGCGTGGTGTCTTGGTATCTTGGGCAGCTAGGCTATGACTGGAACCACGTTCTAAACGGTGAGGAGGCAATGGGCCTTGTCGTGGTTGCTTCTGCTTGGGGCCGCATCAGTTATAACTTTCTTTTCTTCTTCGCCGCCCTGCAATCTGTTCCAAGATCAGTGATCGAGGCGGCAGCGATCGACGGCGCACACTTCTGGCGACGCTTCTTTGGGATCGTCCTCCCACTCATCACTCCTACAGCGTTCTTCCTGCTGGTCGTGAATGTGGTCTATGCATTCTTCGAGACCTTCGGCGTGATCCACACGATCACAGCAGGCGGGCCGCAGCAATCCACCACTATCCTTGTCTACAAGGTGTTTTCGGACGGCTTTGTCGGCCAAGACTTGGGTTCGTCTTCAGCACAGTCCGTTATCTTGCTCGTAGTCGTTGGGCTGCTGACCGTGATTCAATTCAAGTATATTGAAAAAAGGGTGCACTACTGATGGCACAGCAACACGGGATGGTGGAAAAACGAGGGCTTGGGATTTGGGTGAACCATGCTTTCATGATCTTGGGCGTGTTGGTGATCTTCTTCCCAATTTGGCTGGCATTTGTGGCTTCAACTGTCACCCAACCTGAAATCGTGAAGCCACCGATGCCGCTTTGGCCCGGTGATCAGTTTTGGGAAAACTACAATCTCGCGCTTTTTGCTGGAGTAAATGTTCCCGTTGTGACGATGCTATTTAATAGCCTCGTTATGGCCATCGGCATCGCTGTGGGAAAGATCATCATCTCGCTGCTGTCTGCTTTCGCGATCGTCTACTTTCGATTTCCCGGCCGTCAAACATTCTTCTGGATGATATTCATTACACTAATGCTACCGGTTGAAGTCCGCATCGTGCCCACATTCGAAGTGGTCGCAGGATTTGGAATGCTCAATAGCTATTCCGGTCTGATCTTTCCCTTGATTGCCTCTGCAACTGCGACATTCTTGTTCCGACAGTTCTTTCTGACAATTCCGGATGAACTTGCTGAAGCAGCACGCGTGGATGGCGCACGACCCATGAGGTTCTTTTGGGACATCGTCGTTCCAATGAGCAGGACTAACATTGCCGCCCTGTTTGTGATCCTCTTTATCTATGGTTGGAACCAATACCTTTGGCCGCTGCTGATCACCACCGATCCAGAAATGAACACCATCGTGATGGGGATCAAGCAAATGTTCCCGTCAGGTGATGATGTCGCAGAATGGCCGGTGATCATGGCGACGTCGATCCTTGCGATGATCCCGCCAGTGATCGTTGTGATTTCGATGCAAAAACTCTTCGTCCGCGGCCTAGTTGATAGCGAGAAATAACCAATGGCAACTGTCTCCCTCAAGGATATCAAAAAGAGCTTCGGCTCCACCGACGTGATCCATGGGATCAATATGGAGATCCAGGACGGTGAGTTCATTGTGATCGTCGGTCCGTCGGGATGTGGCAAATCGACATTGCTGCGGATGGTTGCCGGGCTAGAAACTGTCACGTCTGGCGATGTGATGATCGGTGGCGAGCGGGCCAATGACAAGGAACCGATGGATCGCGATATCGCCATGGTGTTCCAAAACTATGCGCTCTACCCTCATATGTCTGTGCGTCAGAACATGGGATACGGCCTCAAAATTGCGGGACTTCCCAAAGATCAAATAGAAGCTAAAGTTCGAGAAGCCGCAAAGCTACTTCAACTGGAACCACTCTTAGACCGCAAACCCCGACAACTGTCGGGCGGACAAAGACAAAGGGTCGCGATGGGGCGCGCAATCGTTCGCGAGCCGGCCGTGTTCCTCTTCGACGAACCGCTTTCAAATTTGGATGCAAAGCTGCGTGTTCAAATGCGACTGGAAATCCGAGAGCTCCAAGCAAAGCTTGGTATTACGTCGCTGTACGTGACACATGATCAGGTAGAAGCCATGACAATGGCCGATCGCATGATCGTCATGAACGGCGGTGTGGCTGATCAAATCGGGTCTCCACTTGAGGTCTATGAAAAGCCCAGAACTTTGTTCGCAGCTCAGTTCATTGGAAGCCCGGCCATGAACATTTTTGACGCGAGCATATCTGATGGGAAGGTAAAAATTGCCGATCAGGAGATTGCGCTAATTGACGGGCCAAACGGCTCTGTCAAAGTGGGCATCCGCCCCGAACATTTGGAACAGGATGCCGAAGGACCGATTAAGACCTCTATTCAATTGTCTGAGCCCTTGGGCGCTAATACTTTGCTACACGGTGAATTGGCAAACGAAACTTCGACGATTACCGCAAGCCTACCCGGGGTGCATACGATTGCCCCAAGTGGCAAAGAGATGGCCTTTAAGGTAGAGCCGGAAAACCTGCATTTGTTTGACGCCCAATCGGGGCGAAGGCTTTCAAAGACATCAGGTTCTTAAATTCTGCATAGCTAAGCACCGCTCAATTCATCCGTTAGCGTTCACGCGACGTGATTTGTCAATCGCAGCCATGTGAGGTGTCGTAGTGCTCAAGCCACATTTCCGCCGATCGGCCTTGCGGCTTTCAAACGCATCGAGTGCTACATCTCGAAGGATGTGCATGTTCCTCTCCGCGTCGCGTCTAAGGCGTTCACGTTCTTTGACGGCGTCCTTGCCGGTTCTAACAACTGCCTGCCACTTCTCTGCTTCAATACGTGCTTCTTTGAGTGAGACCGTGGGGTAGGGACCAAGGCCCATCTCTCGCCGTCGACCATACAGCGTATATCTAAGCACCCACTGAGCTCCGCCATCCGCTCGAACGTGAAACCAAAGTTCGCCACCGTCAGAGTACTTTCCCTTTGGCCTTGACTTGAGTTCAGCGTTGCTGAGCTTGTTCTTTGGTCTTGTCAAATCCCATCCAACTTTTCATCCACCCACTCCATATGGGTTATGGCGGAACAGATTGGAATAGTTTGGGGTATCTTTCTTATTAAAAATAATAGTTTAAGGCTGGGCGTGGGTCATACTGGTGCCAGCTTGAACAAGCATTCAATGCCGGCCGGGGGCACCACCTTTTGTCTGTGAAACTATGTTTGTGAACGCTCCGGCCATTCGCATGGGCGGCGTGAATTTGACGCATCACATAGACCCGTTACAAAACCTGAGTTAGTATTGAGTCCACAAAGTTCAATTTTAGGGTGATTTTGCCATCCACCCAGTGAGATTTAGGGAACCAAACAATGATTGATGTAAGCACAAAAATGGACGGGGCTTTGATCGTCGCCACTCTTTCCGGTGAAGTCAGCGGTGACGACTACACGAAGGCTCTTCTTCCCGTTGTTGAGAAAGGCATCGAGACGCACGGCATGGTAAAAATGCTCATCGTCGCAGGCGATGAGTTCGAAGATTTCGATGTGGATGCTGCTTGGGAAGACATCAAAATGGGGGTCTCTCATTGGCGCGGATTTGAGCGGATCGCCGTCGCCACCGACAAAACTTGGATGCGACGCGGGATACGTGTTGCGTCGCCCGTGTTCCCCTGTCCGATGAACGTATTCACAATGGCAGAGCAGGACGATGCGCTCCGTTGGCTGCAAGAGTCCTTGGGGTCTATTCACGTCACTGACCTTGGAGACGCAACCATGCGCGTCAATCTCCTCGGCGAAGTTGACGCCTCTGCCTATGAAAATGCCTCAGCCAATCTCGATGCGAAGATTGCTGAAAGCGAGTCCTTTAAGCTGCTTCTCGATGTGACCGAGTTTACCGGTTGGCAAGGTGTCTCGGCCATGGGTGCTCATCTGAGCCTTGTCAGACAGCATGCGCCTATCGCTGAAAAGGTCGCCATTATCGGGAACAAAAGCTGGCAACGGTTTTCAGAAAAAATCGGCAGCGCCTTCCTAAGTGCAGAAGTAAAATACTTTGACGAAGCAGAAGAAGATGCAGCGAAGGTATGGCTTTCGGAATAGGAATTTCTGCGCTGCTGCTTACAAAGCGCGGCCTATTTGACACAGTATTATTCCGAGTGGACTTCGGTTTTGAACGGAAATCGAAACCGAACGCCATCTTCAAAACTTAGGAAAATTGTTTTGTTTTAGAGGTTTGGTCCTAATTTAGTTGATTAAACGGCCCTATGCACAACTTCAGATTGATATTTTCCAATTCGGAAACGTAGGGTTTCTGCCCTGTAGGTTGAAATTTTCGCCCATTTTAGGCAAATAGTAACAGTGGGGTTGTTACAAAAGTGTCATGTTCAAAGGTTGTACCCGTGTCTCTAAACGAATCTGAAAGCGCTCTTCTACAGCGCATCGCCGCACAGGTTGTGCAGCCCGCAGCGAGGGCTCCGATCGATGTGGCTGAACCTGAAATCGACTTGGATGTTGTCGAACAACCATCCGTCGAAAAATTGTGGGACTTTGCCGGATTTGGCCCCAAGTCCCGCATTTTGACGTCTTTCGGCTACGTCCCGATGGAGGCATTGCGCCGCCGTGATCCGATCAAAACCTTCGACGGCCGTTTCCTCGAAGTGGAAAAGGTCGACGAAATTCGCCTCGACCGTCGCTACCTCATCGACCACCCAGAGGCGCAGCCAATCCGTCTGCCTAAAAATTCAGTTGGTGGCGTTGCCCCAAACACTGATCTCTATGTCTCCGGGGCGCAAAAACTTCGGAGTACGGATCGCACAGGTGAAACAGTTACGGCAGAAGATATGATTGGCCGCGCTGGGATCATGCGCAAATCGCACGGGTATTTCACCTACTACCGTTTCCACTGCGGGCAGGCTTGCACAGTGCAAATCGATGGTTTGTGGTGTGAAATTGCAGGTCCTGACGCCTAACCATCTATAGATCGTCTTTACGATCTTCCCGTTTTAGCACGCGATCCGCTTTCTTGCGCACCAAGACGGATCTCAAGTCGTGCATGGCGAGCAAAAGTGAGTCAGTGATCTCATCGAGTTCATCGTTTTCAGCTTTAGACTGAACCCATTGCGTCGTCGCATTCAAATGATCCACCGTCCGATGAATGTCATCGATGGTGCGTCGCGCCAGCAAGGGGACCCGTTCATCCAGCCAGCTTTGAATAGCGGATAGATCGGCCTCGCTCAGTTCATGATCACCGTGCGGTTTGACCTCACCCTTGTTGACGTTCACCACCGCGATCTGGTCCATCTCGATCCTGTGCTGCCGATTTTCTGTGTCGACACGAAACACGATCGCACCGTTCTCACGGGTCCGGAAATAGTAATCTGGTAACTCAGTGCTCATAAGCCCCTCACGCAATGCTAGAATCCTAGCAGCCCAACGTATAGCGCACCAGTCTTAGCCTTAAGCAAAACCATATCGTCTTTTGAGTATCAAATACCTCCGCCGGAGGCTCCGAGCTTTCAAAGCTGTGCAAGGTCCAAATCAGCTCAAACCCTCACAAAACACCTTTATCCGGGCGCAGGCCTCGGTCAGTTGTGCATCCGACGTGGCATAGCTGACCCTAAAGTTCGGACTGACACCAAAAGCCGCACCAAAGACAACGGCAACGCCTGTCTCTTCCAATAGCGCTGTCGCGAAATCCTCATCTGTTTCGATCTTCACACCTGATGCAGATGTTTTGCCAATGCAGCCCGCAATAGACGGGTACACATAGAATGCGCCTTCTGGGCGAGGGCAGGAAATGCCAGGGCAGCCGTTCAACGCGTCCACGACCAGATCCCGCCGGCGCTGGAAGAGTTTCGCGTTATCCGCCAGAAAATCCTGTGGCCCGTTCAGGGCTTCTAGCGCCGCGTATTGTCCGATGGAAGACGGGTTCGATGTCGACTGCGATTGTACCTTCCGCATCGCTTTGATCAGCTCTTCTGGCCCCGCAGCATAGCCGATCCGCCAGCCCGTCATCGCATAGGCTTTAGACACACCATTCACGGTCAACGACCGTTCATAAAGCCGAGGTTCCACTTGCGCCGGTGTGCAGAACTTGAAGTTTCCGAATGCCAAATGCTCATACATGTCGTCCGTGATGATCCAAACATGAGGATTTTCAACCAAGATGTCAGTAAGTGCCTTTAACTCATCCCAAGAATACCCCGCACCCGTCGGGTTGGAGGGGGAGTTGAACAAAAACCATTTTGTCTGTGGTGTGATCGCGTTGCGCAGCTGTTCGGCCGTGATTTTGAAGCTGTTCTCTAGGGTTGCCTCGACAATCACAGGCGTGCCGCCAGCCAGCAGAACCATATCCGGATAGCTCACCCAATAGGGGGCAGGGATGATGACCTCGTCACCTGCGTTCAGCGTCGCCATGAAAGCATTATAGAGCACCTGTTTCCCGCCCGTTCCAACTGTCACTTGCGCGGTTTCGTAGCTCAAATCATTGTCGCGTTGGAATTTTGCACAGATCGCCTCTTTCAATTCTGGAACACCGTCCACGGCCGTGTAACGCGTCTTCCCTTCGGAAATCGCTTGCTGACCCGCCTTTTGAATATGCTCAGGCGTATCAAAATCTGGCTCACCGGCCCCCAAAGCAATGATGTCACGGCCTGCCGCCTTTAACTCTGCAGCCTTTGTCGTCACAGCGATCGTCGGGGAAGGCTTTACGCGGTTCAGTGTCGCAGAGAGGAAAGTCATGGTCGGCTCCTTGTAGCCATTTGTCTCGGAAGCTGTCATAGGATGCAGCGTTCACCAGATGCAAGACATGAGGACGTTATGACCGCGACAGAAAACTGGTACGCCGAAGACGCCGCAACATTTGGGGATCGTTTGGCCGCAGCAAGAGAGGCTGCTGGCCTGACGCAAGCTGAACTCGCAAAGCGCCTAGGTGTCAAAACCAGCGTTGTGCAGGCTTGGGAAGATGACATTAAAGAGCCGCGCGCCAATCGGCTGCAGATGCTTTCCGGCATGTTGAATGTCACGTTGAGCTGGCTTCTAACGGGCCAAGGGGAGGGCGTTGACGGACCCTTTGATGAGGCTGGCCCCTCAGATCATTCTATGCAGCTTCTTCTCGCGGATATCCGTGCCCTGCGGGCCGAGATGACTCAATCTGCCGAACGTATGGGACAGTTAGAAAAACGTCTGCGCAAACTGATGAAAGATGACGTTTGATGGAACCGCGCGAGGTTAAGATTAAGCGGCTCGCCATGCGGTCCATGCGCCGCGGCATCAAGGAAATGGACCTCATTCTGTCTGCCTTTGCCGAGAAAAACCTCTCCGCACTGGCTGATGAAGACCTTTCCCTTTATGACCAACTGCTAAGTGAAAATGACCATGATCTTTACAATTGGGTGAGCGGTCAATCCTCTGCGCCAGAGGCCTATGGAAACTTGATGGCAGAGATTACCAAGGGTGCTCACGGTCTCACCCGTCCAAACTAATTTGCTCTGATTAACTCTATTTTTTGTTTCTGGCGCCATAACCGCTGCAAGCAATGGGAATGGAGTCTTTTTCAATGAGTATGCACAGCGCCTTGTCCGACGTGCCGCAATCTGCCGGTCTGTCACCTGAACGGACGGCTTTCATGGCCAGTTACCTCGAAGGGCTCACATTGGTCGAACGGCTTCACCGATTGCTTTTGGATGTCATCAAGGATGAGTTCGAACGATTGGGCATTTTGGAAATCAATCCTGTTCAGGCGCTCTTGCTTTTTAACGTGGGCGACAATGAAGTGACGGCCGGAGAACTGAAAAGCCGCGGATATTATCAAGGCTCAAACGTCAGCTATAACCTCAAGAAATTGGTGGAAAACGGCTATATGCATCACCAACGCAGCGAGGTTGATCGCCGTTCCGTGCGTGTGCGTTTGACGCAAAAGGGACGGGACATTCGCAAAATCGTTGCTGAACTCTTTGCGAAGCATTCCGAAGGGTTGGTTGGTCGCGGTGTCGTCGATCTGATGGGAATGGACGATATCGTATCCTGCTTGCGCCGGATCGAGCGATATTGGACCGAACAAATTCGGTATATCTATTGATCTGCTGGCCCGAGCCAGCCAATGGCTAGGGCTTGAAGCTCACGCACCAGTTTGCGCTCCATCGCGTTTTCAAAGTCAGTAAAGCCAGCAGCTTCTTCGATGAAAGCGCCTGGGCCCCTGATGACTTCAGTCTCATAATACGTCGGCAAATGAAAAGGCTCACCTTCCGCATCAGTTCTGATCGCGAGCCCATTTACCGTTACACCCTCGAAGGGAAAGGCCGCAAAAGCAGAAGAAGGTGGAAATCCGTCATTGCTTTCGCCATCTCCGGAGACATCGATGGTCTTGAAGAGGCAATCGGGCGCGTCCCTGAGCAGCAATGACGCATACCCTAGTGCGTGTCCTAGTGCGGTGGGGTAGTCTGTAAATTGCCTTACGGATGAACCGACGCGTTCAGACGCCTCTTTAAGATCTGCTGGCGTTTCAATCAGCGTCCACCCCACAATCTCGGTTTGGTTAAACCGCCCTGACCACTCAAAGATGGCCAAAGCAACAGGGTCAGGGCTGACAAAAAAGGCGTCTTGAACGTCTTGGGCCAGCAAAGCATTAGCCAGCCCTTGCCGCTGCAACGCATCTTCGCGCGCATCGACGGAAATCGACACATCCATCGCCAGAACCAAGGCCAAGCGGCACGCGTCCGCTGGGTTCGGCAAAACGGCAAGAGCGGCAAGAAGCGAGAGCGTTCTTACCAATGCCCAGTGTTGCCCATGCTCGTCCAAGGTTCAGCCGGTTCTTTGGCATCGCCGGTTTGGATCAATTCTACGGAAATGTTGTCCGGTGACCGCACAAAGGCCATATGCCCATCGTGTGGGGGGCGGTTGATCGTGACACCATTGTCCATCAGATGCTGGCACAAGGCATAGATATCATCCGTCGCATAGGCGAGGTGGCCGAAATGGCGACTGTCGGAGGGCAATCCTTCGTCACCATCCCAGTTATATGTCAGTTCAACGGGGCAATCCTCATCCCCCGGTGCCGCCATAAAGATCAATGAAAACCGCCCACCTTCATTGTCGTAGCGGCGGGTTTCTTTCATGCCCAGCAGTTCGAAAAACTTGATAGACGCATCTAGGTCTTTGACGCGAACCATGGTGTGCAAATACTTCAGTGACATCGGCATCCTCTTTGTTCTGTTTGAACAAGACCTAGGCCAGCCAATGCAAAGTGCCAATGGCTAAGAGATCAAAAAGAGGACCGGAAATCCAAACCGACGCTGACACCTTCCGCGTCGAACTGATCCACTGATGACCGCGTGCGCTCAGCGAGGACAGATACAACAGGTTGAAAACCAAAGACTTCGGCCTGAGGCACCACCACATCCGCACCAATGCTAACCGTGATGTCCTCGCGATCAAACGGCGCAAAACGCGTATCGCCAATGTTGGAAAATACAGCATCAGAGTTGATCGTTACGAAGGTGCCCAAAATGGGTTGCGCAAAACTATAAGACACGCCTGCGGACAACGAGACGTAGTCGCTGTCTTCGATGTCGGAATTGCTGCGAAGGATTTGGAAATTCGATCGAACTCGGTCGCCACTTTCTAGAATGGACAGCAACTGAGCGTTCGCGCCGAACGTCCTGACGGGGATATCGTCGCTATAGCTGGCACTCGCCGATGCGGAAATCCCAAAGGTTAAGAGGTTCTGCGGGTCAAGTAAGAAAGGTTGTGAGGCATTGCCGGCTATGTAGCGGTTTGATTGCTCGCTTGCGTACCAGTTCTTACCAACTGAAAGGGCGAACGTCGCTGGACGCAGATCCCCGCCCAATCGCGTGAGGTGCCGAATTCCAAAGGACAAGGAATCTCGATTAAAGTCACGGTTTGAGGACGTCGGCGACTGCTCCTTGGCTTCATCACTGAGCCGATACCGCCGAATGCCGATATCTGCAGAGATGAAAGTTGCGGACGTGTCGCTGGCGTTCAGACGGTATTGCGCACCAAAGTCCAGATTGGCTTCTATCCCCGAAAGAGCACGTTCGTTGTCACCCAATAGCCGCAACCCAGACTCAGGATCATAGATGCCGAAAAACGCTAAAAATGCAGCCAGACCTTCATCGACATTGTCATCAAGGTACCCGACATCGGCCTGACTGCCGCCGTTGATATTCGCAGAAGGGGCAACGCCGAACGAGGCGTTAAAAGACCATGGATTGATGCGCCTAAGTCCTTGGTAGTCTTGCGCAACCCTGTTCGCAGTCTGTTCATCAGGCGCATTTTCCCGTGCCAATCGGAGCCAGAATTGCGCCCAGCTGAACCTTTCTTCATCAGCATTTGCCGACGCCGCGAGGCGTGCTGCTTCGTATCTGCGAGCAGGGGACTCGGCCAGCCAATAGGCCCGCCGCGCCGCTTGTCGCGCAAGTGTAGGCTGTTCCAAGACCCGCAATGCACCGGCACGGATGATCCAAGCGCGCTGGTCGTTTGCGTTGGCGGCGATCAAGCCATCTGCCACTTCAAGCGCGGCGGCCGCATTTCCATCTAAAAGCAAGTTGAACGCAAGTTGCCGAGCTTGAGGAAATGTCAGGTCCAGCGTTGTCTCTGCTGAAGCTACCTGCCCGAAGGCCAGCGTAGTGGCGATACAAATACCTTTAAGGGTCGAAATCAGGCTGCGCGTCAGGGCAGAATTGTCCATCTCCAGGAAGTCCACATTTGGTTAAAACAATAAGTCCAAATTCATTCTCGCCTTCAACGGTTTCAACGAAATCACCTGTCAAGGCAACACCCGCGGCAATACCTGACGCCTGAGGTCCGCCGAACGTGCCTGCATAATTACCGATATTCGATGTGTCAGACCGCTGGACATCTCCGAAGAAGGTACCGTTTTCCAAAATAGCTGCGGGAACAAATCCAATCTCGTCTAGGTCGAATGTCGCTCCTCCAGTCCCGCGGGCCTCTCTATTGGCAACACCACCGTTCACACGCATATCAACGAAATCAGCGTTAATCACAACGTCACCAGTGACGCGGAATGGCTGTTGTGGAAGAAGCTCATCCGGTACAGTTGTTGTTGGTACCTTCAAAAGAGAGTCGTCCGGGTCCCCAATATTCAGAATCCCAACATAATTTCCGGTGTAGGCGACCAATCCGTTATCGGGCTGTGAAGAGACATGAGGCGTATAGCCATTTTGCGTATAGTGCACACCTGCAATGTAGGTGGTGAACTGTCCGCCATCCATGGTCAACGTCCCGATCGTATTGCCATCCTCGCTGGTCTGCGCGTAAGCCACAAAGAACCTATCAAGTGGGTCTTCTTGCACCGAAAACCCAACATAGCCTGGCAGATCAAGTGCTGGGTTGCGCTCGTAGACAGCCTCCAGCGGCGTTGAGTCCAAACCTACAATTGTTACCCTTAGAGTACCTGCATTGCGGTCGTAATTTGCATTGACCATATTGCGGGCGATCGGCTCTGGAATACCTTCTTCCGTCAGCTCAATTTCTTCGTCGTTTTCGTCGAGGATTGGTTCGCCTTCGGAGTCGGTGACGACACCTTCGTTTTCAATCGTCGTTTCTTGATCATTTGAAAACACCAAGGGTTGCTTGTTGTCGCATGCGGCGAGAAACGCCACTACCGAAACAGCCGTTAAAAAACGTGTCATTTGAATGCCCTGCGCTCGATTCAATTGTAGCTTTTTTTTTACAATTCCGATGCGGCAGGAATAAGTCAACGTAAGATAAACCGAAGAGCAGCACATTGCCGCCAAATATCGAGGTTTTGCCACACCCCACCTCAAGATATAGTGGCCTGCGACTCATTTACAGGCAGTGGTTGATCAAACCGGCAGGGGACAACGATGCAAGAATACCTCAACGCACTCAAAACCGTGATGGAACAGGGGGTTCCGAGCGATGATCGGACCGGCACGGGGACAATTTCGCACTTTGGGATGCAGTGTCGATATGACCTGCGCAAAGGGTTCCCGTTGGTCACGACCAAGAAACTTCATCTGAAGTCGATCATACATGAGCTGCTCTGGTTTCTCGATGGCGACACGAACATCAAATATCTCAAGGACAACGGCGTCAGCATTTGGGATGAATGGGCTGATGAAAACGGTGACCTCGGCCCGGTTTATGGTCATCAATGGCGCAGCTTTCCGAAACCTGGCGGCTCCACCGACCAGATCACGAACCTCATCGAGCAAATCAAAACCAACCCCGACAGCCGTCGCCTGATTGTTTCGGCTTGGAACCCGGGCGAGGTCGATGACATGGCGCTCCCCCCATGTCACACGCTTTGGCAGGTCCGCGTGCAGAACGGCACGATGCACCTGCAGCTTTATCAACGCTCCGCCGATATGTTCCTTGGCGTGCCCTTCAACATCGCCTCATACGCGCTGCTGCTCGAAATGCTTGCCCATGTGACGGGCAATAAAGCGGGGGAGTTCATCCACACCATGGGCGACGCGCATATCTATTCCAACCATGTGGAGCAGGTGAAAACCCAGCTCGCCCGTGAGCCGCGCGAGGCGCCGCGCCTGATCATCAAGCGCAAGGTCGACAGCATCTTTGATTTCAAGTTCGAGGATTTTGAATTCGAAGGCTACGATCCGCATCCCCATATCAAAGCACCGGTGGCTGTATGATCTCTCTCATCGTTGGACGCGCCCGAAATGGAGCCATTGGGCGGGATGGAGACATCCCGTGGCACGTGCCCGAAGACCTAAAGTTCTTTCAGCGCGAAACCATGGGCGGTACGATCATCATGGGCCGCAAAACATGGGAAAGCCTGCCCTTTAAGCCTCTGAAAAACCGCCTGAATGTGGTGGTGTCGCGCGGGGAAGTCGAGGGTGCAGACCTCTCCGTCAACTCCGTCCCCGCCGCCATCAACGCCGCCCGCGCCGCCGGTCATTCGCGGATTTACGGGATCGGCGGTGCAGGCATTTACGAGGCCATGCTGCCGCTGGCCCACCGCCTGCTGATCACCGAGGTCGATTTGGAGATCGAAGACGCCGACACGTTCTTGCCGGCGTTTGATGAGAGCGGGTGGAGCGTTGAGCCGGGGATTGTGTTGAAGGCTGAAGGGCCGCGGTGTGTGATGCGGGAGTTTTTGAGGGTTGGGTGAGGAATGTCCTGACTGAGGCGAAAGCCAGCAGGTCATCCTTGGTTCACATCGAGTTTGGCCCGGCATCTCCGGGCAGCGCCCTGATCTCCCTCCGAGGGGAGGGCGCTTCACGCCCACCCCTGAGGTCCGCGCACTGCCCTCTGTTTGGCTTGGTTCCTTATTTCACCCCCCTGGGCTCCGCCCGTTTGCGGCTGAAAAGGTCCACTGGACCTTTTCCGAGACGCGGCTCCCCCCTTGAGGTCCGCGCACTGCCTTTTGGTTGACGAGATGGCCAAAGCAGGTCAGAAATATCGATAACCTACTGTCAAAATTCACAAAATAGCCCTTAACGCGTTTCGCTGTGAAACCCCTCTACTGAAATCCTTTCCAGACATACCCCACCACGCTACGCTCCGCCCATGACGCCAAAAGGCCGCCTCCACGCACGCCTCAAAGACCTCGACGCAGAAGACGCCGCTGGCCAGCAGGGCCAGAAAACGGTGGAGTTGGATCAGCAGGCCGTCGGGCGTCTCTCCCGCATGGATGCGCTGCAATATCAAGCCATGGCCCAAGCCCAAGCCCGCCTCCGCGCCGTCGAACGGCAGAAGATCCACGCGGCGCTGAAACGCATAGACGAGGGCGAATACGGCTTTTGCACCGATTGTGGCGAGGACATTGAACCCAAACGCTTCTCCGCTGATCCGGCCACGGCGCTCTGCCTCGACTGTCTGCGAGGGTAGGCGATTCGCCGCGAATGTGGCGAAAATGAGTAGGCGGATTGCTGCCTTTGTTTCGGTCTGAAAAACAGTGCCGCAGGAGCGATTTGGATTGTTTATCACGATTCACGATTTTCATAAGGCGTGGCATTTGATGTTAAGCATTTGACAAATATAAGAAAAGTAAAAAACGAGTCGTAACGTCAACCCCTGAAACCCTGCCTTATTCCCATTTTTGGAATTTGGAGCGCATCTGACATCGGGCATATTGGGCGGGTGCTTTTTGTAGTTGGTGTCTGGTTTCCAATCTTTGGGGGAAGACAATGAAAACTGCTGCTGTAACGAAATCCGAAAAACCATCCTTTCCAACGATCCGCCACGATCTGTTGGACCGTTTGTCTGAAAAGGCCGAGCAACTCACGCGGCCAGAGCCGAAATCAGACAAAGAAGCCTCCCCACATAGTGGATGGGCGGCGTAAAAAAGGGGTTAAGGGCGCGCAGGCGCGCCCTCGAATTCTATAAAAATGCTTAATCGCTTTTAAGCGGGCTTGCTCAGGTTGCCAGCCATCTGACGTCCGTCACGACCCTCGACCAATTCGTAGTCGATCTTTTGGTCATCGGCCAAACCGGTCATGCCGGCCTGTTCTACCGCTGAAATATGCACAAACACGTCTGAACCGCCTTCATCTGGGGCGATGAAGCCGAACCCTTTGGTTGTATTGAACCACTTTACGGTGCCGCTTGGCATGTCTTTTCTCCAATCAATGCGCCAGTCTTGCAGCGCCCCGATTGGGCGTATGTCTTCTGGCCTTATGGGTAAGAGCTTAGCGCGTTTGTACAAAAGGCAAATGACAACTGATTGTGATCCGCTATGGTACGGCGAAAACGCTCATCAAGGGGTCTGGAATGCAGGTATTTGCCTTAAAATCATGCGATACATGCCGGAAAGCGGTCAAAGCGCTGACGGCGGAAGGGCGGTCGTTTGAGGTGGTGGATGTGCGCGCTGACGGCGTTTCTGAGGCGGATTTAGTGGCGATCTTGGATCAGTTTGGCGATCAGGCGATCAACAAGGCGTCTACGACGTGGAGGGGGCTGGACGAGGCAGAGCGGGCGTCGCCGGCACTGGCGTTGCTCAAGGCGCATCCTACGTTGATGAAGCGGCCCGTCATCCGGGATGGGGATCAATGGACGATCGGATGGAAAGCTGACGTCCAGTCAATTTGGCTTGGAAACGCATAGGTCTCTGCCTACTTAGGCCAAAGGAAGACGGGAGAGCACGATGCGCAACGCAGCTATGTTTTTGGGAATTATTGCCGGGTTGATGGGGATTTTCATCGGCTTTTTCGGCTTTGCCTATGTCGAATTTAGCGAGGCGCAGCCAGATATTGCTGGGGTGATAGGCGTTTTTGAGAACCCTGCGTTGATTCAGATTGCGAGTTTCTTCGCACCGTTGTTGGCCATCGCCGGTGGGGCAATGGCCAGTTCTCGTGGGCTCTGGGGCGGCCTTTTGATGCTGCTGTCAGGCCTGTGTTTCTTTTATGCCTTTGGGTTCAACGTCTTTACGTTCTTCCCGATCGGCTTTGCAGCGCTGGGTGGCGTCTTGGCTATTGCTGCCCGTCAGCCCGATGTCCCAACATCCCATTAAGGGCACGGTCGACAGAGATACTGCCAGCGCCTTTGAAGACGAGGACCGACAGACACATCACCCACATTGTCCGCTGATCGAGGATCAGTGAGGCGGAGTCTGCGTCGAACCAAGCACCGAACACGGCTGGGTCGTTGATCGTACCGTGGGCGTAAAGGTCAGTCAGCGACTGCACAAAGATGAAGCCGATCATGCCGAGGGCAGAGAGGCGTGTCAGCAAACCGATGACGATAGATAGCGGTAGAATGAACTCGGCCCATGTCCCAGCGAGAACCACGAGCGTGTGGAAAAAGGACAATTGCGAGACGTCATAGCCCACAGCTTCCATCTGTTTTGGGAAGATTTGTGCATATGCGCCCAAGGATGGACTCAGGAAACCGAAGAACCCATCGCCCAGTTTTGTTAGCCCAGATTTCCAGAAATAGACGAGGAGGACGGCTGCGAAGGAGAAGCGTGCCATGAGCGGCAGGATTTCATCTCCGGCGCGGGACATGGATGCGCCGCCGCGGTTGAAAGTTTCTAACATAGGTGGAGGCCTTTCAGTTTAGTTCTATGATGGCGCGTTGGCTGAGCAAAAGCCCAAGGGTTGCGCCTAAGTCGAGATCATCACCAGCTTCGGCAAGTGCCAGCCCGAGGGATTTACCCTCTTGCAGCGCTTTGATGCAGGATGCGTCAGCGGTTGAGATTTTGTGGATCGTTGGATCGAAGTGCGGGCGGGCGATTAGGACGCTTTCGGCACCCGGTTCCGGTTTTGGTGCGTCTTCGCGTGTGTTCGCCATATAGATTGCGTGGATCGGGTAGTCTTTCGAGCTGACCACTTGCACCGCGGGGGCGATCGTCATCTGCAATGCCATAAGGTCTTCGGGCGCGACTGCGGCAAGCGCTTGACCGTCAATTGGATCAGCGTCGGCGGCGTGATAGGATTTGCGGATCGCAAGCTCGACACGGGCGATATCGGGCAGGTAGCGGTGGTTTTTGGTCGGCTCAAACCGCGTGAGGAACTGCGGCAGGTGTTCGCCGTAGTGCATCATTAGAGGCGAGGAGGGAGGAAACTTGCGTAGGTAAACGCCTGCCATGGCGCGGAAAAACTCATCTCCGACAAGTTTGCGGACCACTGGGAATGCGGATTCGAGCGCGTCGGATAGGCTGACGGCGACGTTGTTGCGGTAGACGTCAAACCGTTTGGTCGCTTGCGCGCCATCAGGGTTTTGAAGGCCCTCGGGCGCAGGCAATGAAGGGTCTAAAAGACCCTTTCGAAAGGCGGTCTGAGTGACGATCATGCTGTCACCAAATCCAGTGCAGCATGGGCGCGAGCGATTTCAGCGGCCAGAACAGGCCATTCGGGCACGTCTGTATCCCATTCGATCAGTAGAGGCTTTCGGCCAGAGCGTTCAAGTGTGTAGTCGAGCAGGGCCCAGACCGGATCAACAACGGCTTTACCGTGGCTGTCGATTAGCAGTGGCGCACCTGTTTCGTCCTCGTCTTCGTCATGGCCGCCAAGGTGGATCTCGCCAACGGCGTCGAGAGCGAAATCGTCGATATAGGCCTGAGGAGAGGTGTTGAGGTTCGTGGCACTGACAAAGACGTTGTTGACGTCCAGAAGCAGGCCACAGCCGGTGCGGCTGACGATCTCTTTGAGGAAATCCGTCTCTGACATGGTGGGTTCAGCGAAGGCGAGATAGCTGGAGGGATTTTCCAGCAGCATTTTGCGGCCCACAACCTCTTGCACTTCGTCGATATGGTCGGCGACGCGCTTGACCGTTTTCATGTTGTAAGGCAGCGGTAAAAGATCGTTCAGGAAATGGCTGTCGTGTGTAGACCATGCCAAATGCTCAGAGAAACTTGCAGGGTTCAGCCAGCCGATAAGGTGCTTGAGGCGGGCGAGGTGATCTTTGTCCAGATCGCCTTCTCCACCGATGGAGAGGCCAACACCATGCACAGAGATCGGTAATTGTTCGGAGAGGTGGCGCAGTTGCGCGATCGGGCGTCCGCCGTCACCCATGTAGTTTTCGGCATGGATCTCGAGCCAGCCGAGCGGACCGGGGTTGCCCAAAATATCGTTGTAGTGCTGAGGCTTATAACCGACGCCGGGTTTGTTTGGCAGGGCGTTGAAGGAAGTCGCATCAAGCATGGGCGCACCGTGGTCTTCAAAAGGAATAGGGTGGACGTACGCCCACCCTACATGAATTTAGCTTATGCAGGAAGGTCACGCTCCAGAGCTTCCAAGGAACCTACGCGTGCTGTGCCGTCTGCCTGTGCAGGCAGCTCGATGTCTGCACATGTGCCAGCTGGAACGAGTGTCCAAGCGTTGCCTTGGTAGTCAACTGTGGAAGAACCGGCGCATGTTGTGCCTGGGCCAGCTGCGCAGTCGTTGGCACCAGCCAACGAAACGCCGTAGCATTTTTCGTTTTCTTGAGCAGCAGCGGAACCTGCAGCACCAGCAACAGCTGTTGCAACTGCGGATGCGACGATGAGTGTTTTAGATACTGTGGACATGAACTTTTCCTCTATCTGGGCTTGTTAAAGTTGTCCGCCTGATTGGCGATGACCAAAACCTATGCGCCAAGTCGGTTTCCTTCCACTCACAGACGCGTGCCTCGCGTTTCCGTGAGCGGTTTTTTACGGATTTCCGCCGAGTATGCTTAAGAAAGGCTAAGAAACGGCAAACCCGCCGAGGTGAACCGGCGGGTTTGTTACAGTTTTAGCGTGTGGAATGTTACAATTGGTCTGGCGGTGTGGCCGACTTGGCCAATTCTGTAACAATCTCATCGAGTGATGTTACAGAAGTCTTGTTCTCACCCAGCCTGCGAACGCTGACGGTCTTTTCCTCAACCTCGCGCGCGCCGATAGCCAGAATCACAGGAACCTTGCCGTGACTGTGTTCGCGGACCTTATAGTTGATCTTTTCGTTACGAAGATCGGTTTCAGCACGTACGCCGGCCGCTTTGAGGGCGGCGACCACTTCGTTTGCGTAGTCGTCGGCATCAGAGATGATGGTCGCGACCACAACCTGACGCGGGGCGAGCCAGAACGGCAGCTTACCGGCGTGTTCTTCGATCAGAATGCCGATGAAGCGTTCGAACGAGCCAAGCGTCGCACGGTGGAGCATTACTGGGCGATGTTTGCTGCCGTCTTCGCCGACATAAGTCGCGTCCAATCGTTCGGGTAGAACGAAATCCACCTGATGGGTACCGCATTGCCAATCGCGGCCGATGGCGTCTGTCAAAACGAACTCAAGCTTGGGGCCATAGAATGCGCCTTCGCCCGGGTTGAGCGTTGGTTCGATTCCAGCGGCGCGGGTTGCAGCCAGCAAGGCCGCTTCTGCTTTGTCCCAAACTTCGTCTGATCCCGCGCGTTTTTCCGGCCGGTCGGAGAATTTGACGCTGAAATTCTCAAATCCGAGGTCTTTATAGACCGTGCTGAGGAAGCGGATGAATTCTGCGGTTTCGCTTTCGATCTGATCTTCGCGGCAGAAGATATGGCCGTCGTCTTGGGTAAACCCGCGCACACGCATGATGCCATGGAGCGCTCCAGAGGGTTCATAGCGGTTACAGGATCCGAATTCTGCCATCCGCAGAGGCAAATCACGGTAGGATTTGAGACCTTGGTTGTAGACCTGAACGTGGCACGGGCAGTTCATCGGTTTCAGCGCGTTGACCGCTTTTTCGCGGGCGTGCTCTTCATCCACTTCCACAATGAACATGTGTTCTTGGTATTTGTCCCAGTGGCCGGATTGTTCCCAGAGCTTACGGTCGACGACCTGAGGGGTGTTAACCTCTTGATATCCGCCAGCCCGTTGGCGGCGGCGCATGTAGTCCTGAAGCTCAGTGTAAACTGTCCAGCCATTTGGATGCCAGAACACCTGACCGGGGGCTTCTTCCTGCATGTGGAAGAGATCCATCTCTTTGCCCAATTTGCGGTGGTCGCGCTTGGCCGCTTCCTCAAGCATATTGAGGTGCTTGCGCAGGCCTTCTTTGTTGGTGAAGGCGGCGCCATAGATGCGTTGCAACATCGGGCGGTCTGAATCGCCGCGCCAATAGGCCCCGGCGATGGACATCAGGCGGAAACCATCAGCGGGGACTTGACCAGTATTTTGTAGATGCGGGCCACGGCAGAGGTCTTGCCAGTCGCCATGCCAGTACATGCGAAGCGGCTCATCGCCGGGGATGCTTTCGATCAGTTCAACTTTATAAGGCTCGCCGCGGTCTTTATAATATTGGATCGCTTTATCACGTTCCCAAATCTCAGTTGTGACCTCATCGCGCTTGTTGATGATCTCTTTCATCTTTTTTTCGATGAGGGCGAGGTCTTCGAGCACAAAGGGGTCTTTGCAGTCGAAGTCATAGTACCAGCCGTCTTTGATCACGGGGCCGATGGTGACTTGCACGTCGGGCCAAATCTCTTGCACGGCGCGGGCCATGATATGGGCGAGGTCGTGCCGCACGAGTTCGAGCGCCTGCTCTTCATCCTTCATGGTGTGCAGCGCGATGGAGCTATCCTCATGGATCGGCCATTGCAGATCCCAGTGCTGACCATTCACGGTCGCAGAGATCGCCTTTTTGCGCAGGGAATTGGAGATGTCGGCGGCTACGTCTGCTGGGGTGACGCCAGCGTCGTAAGAGCGTGAATTGCCATCGGGAAGTGTCAGGGAAATTTGAGCCATCTTGGGCCAAGCTCCTCGTCTGTTTGGCGCCTACGAAACGCCGGGTTGCGGGTTATGTGTGCGGCTCAATGCCGTGGTGCGTGCGATGTGTCAACCGGTTCGCCTGCTATTCCATATCAATCGGGTGATATTGTTTGCGGTCGTAACTTTTGGCGCAGTGGTCCTTGAGCAAATTCTGAGGATGCCATGAAACACTTACCCCTTGTCGCCATGTGTCTTGTTTCGGCTTGTGGAGGTGCCACGACTGGTCACGTCACATTCCACGCGCCGATTGAGGTGGAACCTTACCGCGCGATCAACGAACTCACGCCCTTGGACGAGGTACCTTTGAATGGGTCGGCGCAATATTCAGGGACCATTGGTTTTGGGAGCAACGATGTGAATACCATCGACGATGCACGTGTGGTGGGGGATATGGCGTTAGACGTCGATTTCCGACGAGATCGAGTCAGCGGAACTTCGGACCGGTTTGTGGATCGCCTGACAGGTGAACGATTGACGGGCGCATTGGAGAGTGATTTGCGGATTTACCGTGACGCCGAGGATACGGCGTCGGATGCTTTGGCAGGTTTCACAGATGGAATTTTGCGGCGTCCGAATGGGAGGCGTGTAGACGTCGAGCTTGATGTGTTTGGTGATTTCTACGGCACTCGCGGACGACGGATTGCTGGAACAGTCGAGGGTGAGGCAAAGGGCTTGGCCGTTTCGCCGACAGATACTGTCAACGGCGTTTTTGATGTCCGGCGATGACGTTGCGAAAGTATACATATGAATACGTTGACTGCGACACATGGTGGTTTAAATCCGACTTAGGTTTCCGATCGGAAACCGGAGAGCCGCAAGGGAGTAGCCGCCAAATGCCGAAGTACAATCGCCAATTTGATCTCAATCAAGATGAATTGTCTCTGATCGAAACTGCGCTGCGCGAGCGGTCGGCGCGATTGGTGGATGCAAAGGCAGTGGCAGAGCATGGAAATGTGTCTCAAGCGCATATCGAAGACACAATCCGTGCCGGTGAAGAGCTGTTAGGGCGGTTGCACAATCAGAAGGTTTTTTATCGCCCTAAGAAGCAGGTTTACATTGGCGGCTAAGCGACTTCTGAGTAGGCCCCCAACTTAGCACTCCACGTTGGAAATACTCTGTTTCCGCGACGTTCTGCCCTCAGCTTGGTAATATAGCTTGTCAGTCCTGCGGATGAGATTTAGCGTGTTTCGGGTTACCGGCTGTCACCGGTTGAGGGGATGTCCTGATGTTTGCACGAAATTTTCTGAGATCTGCGCTGGCGTTGGGCGGATTTGCGGCTCTGGCGAGTTGCGGTGGTGGCAGCACCTCGACCCCTGCGGCGGCAAGTTTTGCGGATGTTCAGGGTGAAATATCTGACTTTGTAGACGAATTGAACGCCTTGCCTGCGACGCCAGATTCGAATCTGCCGGTAAACCAAGATATATCTTACCGAGGTGCGATCGTTGTCTTTGAAACCAATAATAGATTGGAACAATTCAGCCCACTTGGAGTTCCCGGCCTCGATTTGGATTTTGCAAGCCGGGCACCCACTCTCGACCTTGATTATGCAGCGATTGGCGAATTGGATATCGTCATTGGCTATCCTGCTCCTGGCGGTAGAGGCACGATAACCGGTTCGGCAGACAATTTTTACGAATTGCGGAACCCAAATGGAGGTGTTGATGCAGCGGGCTCGCGCGGTTCAATCGACGGTTCCCTTAACTTTGGCCGCAACGGAGTGATTTCTGGCGATTTGGATAAAGTGTCTGGAGAGACTGCTAGTTATGAGCTTAGAAGTGGTGATTTCGGCTTTATCCTGCCGTTCGGAAATAACGCTGACGCGATAGCCGGCGGCGCGATTGGAAATTCCAGTGCCTCAGGCCGTGCACGGGTGAATGCTGGTGCGGTATTCTTGGGAGACCGGCAGTAACACCTCTACGAGCGTTTTCCAAAGGCCCGCCACGTTCAATTGCGGGCCCTTTGGGGGTTCGCTTGGGCTTGTGACTGGCACTTCTTTGTGTTGATTTCATTCTATGACCTCTGATCTGGCCAAACCCGTATCATTCACCTCGCCGCAGGGTCGGCGTATTGCTTACCACCTCACAGAAGGCACCGGCCCGACGGTCGTCTTCCTCGGTGGTTTCAAATCCGACATGGGTGGGACCAAAGCGGTTTTCTTGGAAGAGCGGGCAAAAGCGCAAGGGCGCGGATTTTTGCGGTTTGACTACTCTGGCCACGGGGAAAGCGGCGAAGAGTTTACAGACGGCAGTATTGGCGACTGGTTCGAAGATGCTTGTGCGGCATTGGCCCTCGTCGACGGGCCGGTGCTTTTGGTGGGATCGTCAATGGGGGGGTGGATTTCGCTTTTGGTGTCCCGCACCATGCCAGAGAAGGTCGCAGGGCTTGTCACTATCGCCGCAGCACCAGACTTTACAGAGGACAGCATGTGGGCGGGTTTTGATGAGGTTCAACGTGCGGAGCTTGAAAGTGAAGGTCAAGTGGCGCTGCCGTCGGACTATGGCGAACCTTACATTATCACTAAGCGGTTGATCGAAGAGGGGCGGGATCGGCTAGTTCTACGCGATCCTTTGCCGTTGAATTTCCCGGTTCGGTTTCTACAAGGCACGGCTGACGAGGACGTAGAAATGTCGGTCGCATTGCGCCTATTGGAACACGCGGATGGGCCCGACATGCGATTGACGCTCGTTGATGGCGCAGATCATAGGTTTTCTGATGAAACCTGCCTCGCTCTTATCGTTGACGCGGTTGAAGACGTAAGTAGCCGAATTTAGGCGCGGCTCGGTAAGAACCGCGCCCCTTAATCTTTAGAGAAGTTGGTAGCTGTGCGGCACGTAGCGGAAACCGTCGTCGCGTGGCGCGACGTAGCCGAGCCCAGGGGCGGGCATGTGGTAGCCGATCATTGGCATGCGTTCGGCTGCCAACATACCAAGGATATTCCGGCGAGATGCAGCTGCGGCCGCTTTGTCGATGTCAAACCGCACTTCCCAATCTGGGTAAGCCAGCGAGTAAACCGGATGGTTGGCGAGATCGCCGATAATCATCAACTGTTCGCCACCGCTTTCAAGCATGTAGACCATATGGCCGGGCGTATGGCCGAAAGCGGCCATACCGGTAACGCCGGATGCTACAGCACCACCGTCACCGATGAAGTTCAGCTTATCGGCCAATGGGCGCACCTTACCTTCAAACGCGCCGTTATCTGCACCGGCCCAATGGTCGAACTCTTGTTGGTTGGCGATGTAGGACGCATTCGCGAAGGTTTCGTTGCCGCCATCATCAGTCAGGCCACCGATGTGATCGCCGTGCATGTGAGTGATGACAAGGTGCGTGATGTCATCGGCGGAATATCCTGCCGCAGCGAGGGCGTTTGTTGTGCCTTCTGCGTTCAAGCCCGCATCGAAGAGGATCACTTCGGGGCCCGTGTTTACGACGGTAGGAGTGAAGAAGAATTGAACAGAATCCGAGGGAATGAAGTTTTCCTCGCTCACGGACGCGAATGTTTCCGCATCCACGTTAAGGCCGAAAATTCCGTTGGGGTTGTCGACTGGACGAGAGCCAACGAGAAGCGTCGTTACACGGAAGTCACCGAGCGAGAAATCACTGTGCAAAGGCTTTGGGGCTGCGGATGCGTGGCCATCTGCCGAGGCGTTTGTTGGGAGTGCGGCGGCGAGGGGCAGGACGGAGCCTGCGAGTAGGGCCTGACGGCGGGAAATAGACATGGGAACCTCCGGTATTGCAGTTGTTTGGTTGGGTCAGGACCTGTTGCGAACGTTGTTGAAGTCAAACTGAGTTGCTGTGCAGTTGCACACAGGCAGTCTCTCATGAGTGTTTTCGACGGTGTCTGGGCGGACGTCACGTAACGTTTCCGTTGGACAGTCGTGATCGCGCCTTTAGAGTGATTCAGACGCGATTGGGAGGACCGCATGGCACTATCGTTAGGGCAAAAGGCTGGCTGGGGACTGGCCGATATGGGCGTGAATGTCTTTGTCGTTGTAAAACAGCTTTTGGTATTCACGTTTTTGACGACCTATCTGGGTGTTCCGGCGAACATAGCGGGTATGGTGACCTTTGCTGTATTGGCCTTCGACGTCGTAACAGACCCGCTAGTCGGATACCTTTCTGACCGGACAGATACACGTTGGGGACGGCGTGCCCCCTGGATCGCAGTAGGTGCGGTTGTGCTTGCAGGCGGGATCGTCGGGCTATTCGCAGTTCCAGAAGGCATGACTTGGCAAAGCAACGTTTGGTGGGTCATTGCGTTTTTTGGCGTCGCAACGGTTGGGTTCACCTTTGTAGCGATCCCCTATGGCGCGATGGCTGGAGAAATGACCCAAGACCCTAAAGAGCGCTCACAAATGACAGCATTCCGGATGACCTTCGCATCGCTTGGATTGTTGATGGCGGGAGCTGTCGTTCCCGCGCTGGCGGGCGATACGCGAGAAGGATATTTCCGAGCGGTTCTAATGGTCTCGCCGGTGATTGTTGTCACTATTTGGGGGATGCTGTTTGCTACGCGTAAGGCTCCGAGGATTGAAACCTCGGCTGAAGGGAATTTCGCTAAGATCCTCGGATTGGTCTTAGGTAATCGAAGCTTTTTTTTGCTGGTAGTGCTTTATGGTGTGTTAACGTTAGGCGTGGCGATTATTGCGGCAGGGCTGCAGCTTGCGGCTTTGTATCTGATCGCAGATGACGGCAGGAGCGTGTTTTCAGGGCTGGTAGCAGGGCTCGGAGTATTCTCAACACTGTTTGCGATGTTCATCGTTGGCTCTGTCATCAGCCAATATATCTGGGTGAAGGCCAGCGCGGCCTTTGGAAAACTATGGGCACTGGTGATCGGAATGGCCCTCTATATCGCTGTTTTGTTTGCGATCTGGACTGCGCTTCCGGCGATCAATGTCACGGCCATTGCGTGCCTTTTCTTGGCGGCTGGTTTTGCCAATGGGGCTTATCAGCAAATTCCTTGGGCCATGTATCCCGATCTGATGGATGTAACCCGCAATGAAACTGGTGAGGCCATTGAGGGCGCGTTTTCGGCGGTTTGGTTGTTTGGTCAGAAGGTTGCAAACGCGGTGGCACCCTTGGTGCTGGGGTTTGTTTTGTCGTCTGCTGGGTGGCAATCCTCGATCGAGGGTGTTGTCGAGCAAACCTCCGGTGCATTGGGGGCCTTGCAATCGTCGCTGACGATCATTCCAGCGGGTATTTTTGCGCTCGCAATCGTTGGATTGATCGTTCTTTACCTTCCAGCCCAGCGGCGCGCCCTTGGTTGAACTGGCTGGCATAGGGGCGCGGCTGGCCCAGCGCGAAGCGACTGTGCCCGCCCTGCGCCCTGGATGCGAGAAACGCATCCAATGGGCGGCGAAGGAGGACCGGCAAACGCCCTATTCTGTGGCGTTTATCCACGGGTTTTCGGCGTCTTCGGGAGAGCTTTCCCCTTTGCCGCAGATCATCGCCAAAGCCTTGCGTGCCAATCTATTTTTTGCGCGGTTAGAAGGTCACGGTCAGGACGGGGCGGCCTTTGGCGCGGCGACCTTTGACGGGTGGATGGCGGACACCAAGGAAGCTTTTGAGATTGGGCACGCGATTGGTGAGCGTGTAATCGTGATCGCTTGCTCAACGGGATGCACGCTGACCACATTGGCCTTGGCGGCAGGCCAGAATGCTGCGGGTGTTGTCTTTGTCTCTCCGAACTATGGTTTGAAAAGTACAATTGGCCAGTTCGTCTTGGACTTGCCGTTCATCAAGCATTACGGGCATCTTTTGGCTGGTAAGGAACGCAGCTTTCCGATCCACAACGAAGGTCACGCGCAATATTGGACGACGACCTATCCGATCTCTGCCGTTTATCCGATGGGCGAAGCCGTCCGGCGCGCGCGAAAGGTGGGTCATGCATCGCTGAAAACGCCGGCCTTTTTTGCCTTGAACGACAAGGATCAGGTCATCAGCGCAAAGCGCGTCACAAAAGTGATCCGATCATGGGGTGGGCCTGTGACGCATCTCCGGCTGAATCAGGGGCCTGATGATGACGAAATGGGGCATGTGATGGCCGGTGACGTCTTTAGCCCGAAGCAAACAGAACCGCTCGCTGAGCATATTTTGGACTGGGTTAACAAGATTTAGCCAAATCGCCTTGCGGCTGTCCGGCAGCGTTGTAAACGTAAACCTGATTTTGCGTTTTCAGGTGTTTCGATGGCCGCTGAACCCATCCTTTTTATCCCGCCGATCCTGTGTGATGCACGTGTTTTTGGCCCTCAAATCGGGGCGCTATCGACAGACCATGCCGTCATGTTCGCCCCAACTACCCAAGGCGAGCGTATGGAGGAGATCGCCAGTCAAATCTTGAGTTGGGCACCGTCGAAATTTGCTTTGGTGGGCATGTCGATGGGCGGCGCTGTTGCCTTGGAGATTTTGCGACGCGCGAGCGAACGAGTGACGCGTGTGGCGTTGATTTCGACGACGCCGTTGGCGGAGACACCGCAAATGGCGACCGCTCGGGAACCTCACATCGTGGCAGCGCGCTCGGGCCGGTTTCACGACGTGATCGACAAAGAAATGCCCCTTGATTGGCTGGCAGACGGTCCGAACCGCTTGGAAGTTTGGAATTTGGTGCGGGATATGGCACTCTATCAAGGCCCCGAGGCTTATGTTCGGCAAGCGCGTGCGATGCAGCGGCGCAAGGATCAGCAATCCACTTTGCGCAAAGTCAGCCAGCCGACGCTTATTCTATGTGGCGACGAAGACACTCATTTGCCGATCCGCCGGCATGAATTCCTTGCGGAGATGATGCCGCAATCCAAGCTGGAAACCGTTGTTGGGGCAGGACACTTGCCGACCTTAGAGCAGCCAGAGATTGTGATTGATCTGTTGCGCGTTTGGATGCGCCAGCCGATGGTGCTGCGTTAACTGATCGAAACGACCTTCGCAGATTTTCTAGGCTTCTGCTCGCCCGAGTTCGCAGCGACAAATTCCAATACCAGTGGGCGAATATTGTTCCGCCAGCTTTTGCCCGCGAAAATCCCATAGTGGCCTGCGCCGGGTTCCAGATGAGCTGCCTTCTTTTCGTCGGGCAATCCAGTCAACAAATCCAAGGCGGCCAAGCATTGACGGGGTGCTGAAATATCGTCTTCTTCGCCTTCGACAATTTTGACGGCCACATCGGTGATCTTACTGAAGTCGACTTTGCGCCCTGCAACGACGAATTCGTTCTTGGCGATCTCACGGTTTTTGAAAATCCGTTCGACAGTAGAGAGGTAAAACTCGGCCGTCATGTCCATCACGGCCAGATATTCATCGTAAAACAGATTGTGGCGGTCGTGGTCAGACGTTTCGTGTTTAACAGCGCGGATGATTTGATCACGGAAAGAGGTTGCGTGCATCTCTGAGTTCATCGAGATGAAAGAGGCCAGTTGCAGAAGACCTGGATAGACCATTCGACCAACGCCGTCATATTTGAAGCCGACGCGCTGGATCATCATTTCTTCGAGTTGGCCCATCGTGACCGAATGACCAAAGTCAGTAACCTCGGTCGGGTTCGCATCGGGATCAACAGGGCCGCCGACGAGGGTGAGGGACCGCGGCTGCGCCTTTGGGTCTTCTTCCGCAAGGTAGGCCGTCGCCGCGAGAGTCAGAGGCACAGGCTGACAAACCGCCATCACATGCGTGTCGGGCCCAAGCTCTTTCATAAAGTCGACGAGGTAGAGGGTGTAATCTTCTACATCGAACTTTCCGGCGCTGACGGGGATGTCACGCGCGTTGTGCCAATCTGTTACGTAAACTTCGAAATCGGGTAGTAGACTGATGACAGTCTTGCGAAGGAGTGTCGCATAATGGCCAGACATTGGAGCAACCAAAAGCAGTTTTGGCTTTTTGCCTTTGCGGTTGCTGGCATGAAAATGGATCAGGTCACCAAATGGGCGTTCAACAACCGTATTTACCGAGACAACGCGATCTTTGCCTTGTTCGTCTGTGAAAGACGGGATGTTCCAGTCTGGCTTAACAACCATCCGGGCGAAGGTACGCTCCGTCACTTCGCCCCAAGCTTTAACCCAGTCCATTGCAGGATTGGGCATCATTGACATAAAAGGGTAGGAGGCAAAGGCATGTGCGGTGGCGCCCAACCATTGATTGGTGTTGCGGGCCGTCTCCATCAGGTCGTAAGTCATCATATATTTCATGTCTGTTTTCTTCCTGATTGAGACTCGGACACTCATTAAACAAGATTATGCTGCAAGTGCAAAGTAAGTCGGAGATGCGCGTATGACAACCGAAGATATCAGCGAAAGCGCAACATCTGGTAAAAATATTGACAAATTAGAAGCAAATCTTGCGCGAGCAGAAGAGTTAACGCAGCGATTGCTCAACGTAATGGGGAAAGGTCGTGCTGTGCCTGCAGCATTGCAAGGGCCGGCGCCAGACCTCTATGCAAAAGCTGTTGGTGCCTATTGGGCCGAGATGGCGCAAAATCCGGCGAAAATTCTTGAGCATCAGCTCGAATATTGGTCGAAGTCGGTAAAGCATTACGTCGAAGCGCAGCATTTGATGATGCAGGGCAAGTTTGAAGCGCCTTCAGATGAAACGCCCAAAGATCGCCGGTTCAGCCATGAGATGTGGGAAACGAACCCGTATTTTAACTTTATCAAACAGCAATATTTGATGAGTTCCGCCGCGATCCAGCAAGCTGTCGACGACATTGATGATATGGAAGCGGGCGAAAAAGCGCGGGTCGAGTATTTCAGCCAGCAGATTATTGACATGCTTAGCCCGACAAATTTCTTACCCACCAATCCGGAAGCATTGGAGCTCGCCGCCGAAACTGACGGTGAGAGCCTCGTAAAGGGGTTGGAGAACCTCATCAACGACCTTGAGGCCAACGATGGCGATTTGGTCGTGACGCTCGCGGATAAAAAGGCTTTCACACTAGGTGAAAACCTCGCGACTACTGAAGGATCCGTCGTTTATCGAAATCGGATGTTTGAGCTGATCCAATACAAGCCGACAACAGAACAGGTGCATGAAACACCTTTGGTGATCTTCCCGCCGTGGATCAACAAGTTCTATGTAATGGATCTGAAACCGCAGAACAGCTTGATCAAATGGATTGTTGATCAGGGGTTCACGCTGTTTGTGGTCTCTTGGGTGAACCCAGATGAGACCTACAAAGATGTGGGCATGACCGAGTATGTCGAAGAGGGCTATTTGACCGCCATCGATCAAGTGAAATCGATCTGCGATGTGAAAAAGGTCAATGCGGTGGGATATTGCATCGCGGGAACAACGCTCTCGATCACGCTTGCTTTGATGAAGCAGCGCAAAGATACCTCGGTCAATTCCGCGACATTCTTTACGACGCTGACCGATTTCTCAGACCGCGGCGAAGTTGGTGTCTTCCTCGATAATGATTTTGTCGACGGGATCGAAGCTGAAGTGACGGAGTCCGGTTACCTTGATCATTTCTATATGTCGCGGACGTTTTCGTTTCTGCGGTCGAATGACCTGATCTATGGTCCAGCGATCAAAAGTTACATGATGGGCAAGGCGCCTCCGGCGTTTGATTTGTTGTACTGGAATGGCGACGGAACGAACCTGCCCGCGAAAATGTCGGTCGAATATCTGCGCGGGCTGTGCCAGAATGACAGACTTGCCACCGACGGGTTTGAGGTCGCGGGAACGACCGTACGCTTGAAAGACGTCACGATCCCGATGTGCGCGATTGCCTGCGAAACGGATCATATAGCAGCTTGGAAAAGCAGCTATCGTGGTGTGCAAGGGATGGGATCAAAGGACAAGACGTTCATTCTGTCTGAGTCCGGCCATATCGCGGGCATCATCAACCCGCCGAGCAAAAAGAAGTATGGCCACTACACGAACCCTGAAATGGGCCTGACTCCGGATGATTGGTTGTCCGATGCGGACAAACATGAGGGGTCTTGGTGGCCACGTTGGGGGGCTTGGTTGGCGAAAAAATCCGACAAAAAAGTGCCTGCACGCGAGGTTGGAAGTGCTGGATATGAGGTTCTAGCATCTGCGCCTGGCACGTATGTCGTTGGAAAATAAATAAAAATAGTGCATTTTGCGATTGCAGAATTTTTTTGCTGCAATGCAGAAAAAAACCTTGAAATGCTGCGGTGCGGCAATTAACTTGACGTTATCGAATTAACGCGGGCCCTCCCAGATATCTCCAACCCGCACCGAACACAAAGGTTAGACCAATGGCTAAGACACAAGACTTCACAGCTGCTTTCAAAGACATCATGGGCGCATTCCCAATCGATACGAAAGCAATGGAACAGTCCTTCAAATCTCAAGCAACTCTTGCTGAGAAAATGTCCGCAGTGAACATCGAAGCTGCTCAGAAATCTACAGAGCTTTCTGCAAAATGGGCAAACGACACATACTCCAAGCTGTCCACACTGACATCTGCAAAAACTGACCCAGCTGACTACGCAAAATCCGTCACTGACTTCGCATCTGCATCTGCTGAAGCTGCTGCTGAGCACATGGCTGCTTTCGCTGAAATCGCGAAAAAAGTTCAGACACAGACAGTTGAACTGATGATGGCTGCTGGCAAAGAAGCTTCCGAGGAAGTTCAAGCTGCTGCAAAGAAAGCAACTGCTGAAGTTACGGCTGCTGCGAAGAAAGCAACTGCTGCAAAATAATCAGATAGGCGACCTCCTCCTCCCTTTTCAGGTCGTCAATACTGAAAAACGGTCCGCACCTCCTCCCGCGGACCGTTTTTTTGTTGGCAAAGCGAAATAGACGTCTAGCTTTGCCATCATGTTCGTAGGGTTTTCCAAACAAACGATCACCGTAGATGGGGTCGATATCTTTTGTCGTGTCGGGGGCGAGGGGCCGCCGCTGTTGATGCTTCACGGCTATCCGCAAACACATGTGATGTGGCACAAAGTTGTGCCCGAACTTTCAAAGCATTTCACATGCGTCTGTCCGGATTTGCGCGGCTATGGCGCATCTGCAAAACCACCTTCCACAGCTGACCATGCACCCTATTCAAAGCGTGCCATGGCCGCTGACATGATCGGTGTGATGAAAGTGCTTGGCTTTGATACTTTCCGTGTTCTTTCGCACGACAGAGGAGCGCGTGTCGCGCACCGCATGGCTTTGGATCGGCCGGAGCAGGTGGAACGCATGGTGATCTTGGATATTGCGCCAACGCGAGAGATGTATGCAGGCACCACGGATTCATTCGCGAGAACTTACTGGCATTGGTTCTTTCTGATCCAGCCAGCGCCCTTGCCTGAGGATGCGATCCTTGCTGATCCCGAAGCCTTCGTACGCCGAAAGTGCGGGAGCTGGGGGAGCGGAGGCGAGGCGCTGACCGAGGAAGCGTTGCAGGCCTATGTCGAAGGTTTTTCTGATCCAGCGACGATACATGCCGCTTGCGAAGATTATCGAGCCGCCGCGACGATCGATATTGAGCATGACAATGCCGATGACGGGAAAAAAGTGACCTGTCCGATCCAAGTGCTTTGGGGTTCAAAGGGCGCGATTGAGGCCCATTTCGATTGCTTGGCGCTTTGGAGACAAAGGGCCGAAAATGTCATTGGGGGAACTATCCCTTGTGGCCACTACATCGCCGAAGAACGCCCAGAGGACCTTTTGCAGACTACTATGCCATTTTTGTCTTCTAATTTGACATCGTAACTTTCGCTTGGTTTTCTCGCAATCGCGGCATAATCTTCTCTGCACCGCAATATGTCTTGGGAGGGACGCACCGTGGCTGCTGCCGAAAAACCTCTGTTGATCAAACGCTATGCGAGCCGTCGTTTGTATAATACCGAAACGAGCGACTACGTGACGTTGGAGGATATCGCGACCTTCATCCGCGAGGGGCGGGAAGTTCAGATTGTTGACCTGAAGTCTGGTGATGACCTAACACGTCAGTACCTTCTTCAGATCATTGCGGAACACGAAAGCCGCGGCGAAAGTGTTTTGCCAGTCGATGTGCTAACCGATTTAGTGCGGAGTTACACCAGCCAAGCAGCTTCTGTCGTGCCTGAGTTTTTGCAAGCCAGCTTTGAGATGCTTCGCGAAGGCCAATCCAAGGCGATGGAGAACATGACCAGCATGAACCCCATGGCCTCAATGCCCGGGTTTGACGCGATGCGCGCGCAACAAGAGGCGTTTTTCAAAGCGATGACAGGCGGGATGATGTCTGGCGCTTCGTCTGATGAAAAAGCAGAAAGCGGCGATGATTTGAGCGACATTAAGGATCAACTGGCATCGCTTCAGGAAAAGCTGTCGAAGATGGGGAAATAGGCCCAATTGTTCGGCCGTTTTCAGCTTTGATTTTTCCTGTGATCAGCGGGTTGTAGTCAGTTCGCAACGAAACCCAGCACCATTGACCCGACCCACACCGCATGGTTTTACTGAGGTGTAGCTAACAGGGACGTGGGATTTAACGCCATGGGTGATAATCTGAATACAGATGCGATTGCGCAGTTCTTCTCGGTTGAGAACTTGGTCGGGATATTGGGGAACGTGGCTGCGGCCATTCTGATCCTGATTGTTGGGTTTTGGCTTGCGGGTTGGGTGAAGCGCCGGTTTGTCAAAATGGGAACGAAGTATCCCGATGTTGATCCGACATTGCTCGCCTTTGGGGGCAACATCGCCAGATACATCGTTCTTGGATTTGCGTTTCTCTTTGTTCTCAACACCTTCGGGGTGCAGACGACTTCGATCGTCGCCATCATCGGTGCCGCCGGTTTGGCCATCGGCCTCGCGCTTCAGGGTACGTTGTCGAATGTCGCAGCTGGGGTGATGATCATCATCTTCCGTCCCTTCCGCTTAGGCGATTTTGTTGATTTGAATGGGAATTTGGGGACCGTTAAGGACATCACGCTCAACTATATTGAGTTGGCGTCCGCCGATAACGTTCAGACGATCATCCCGAATGCTCAGGTTTGGGGAAACACGATCGTCAATTATTCAACCTACGACACACGGCGTGCAGAATGGGTGTTTGGTGTCGGTTATGGTGCCGATCTGAAAAAGACCGAAGAGACGATCCGCGCGACCATCATGTCCGATGAACGGTCGATGAGCGATCCAGAGCCGTTTATTCAGGTCAATGCGCTTGGCGAAAGCTCTGTCGATTTTCTTGTGCGGGTTTGGTGTGCGTCCGATGATTACTTTGGTTATCAGGCGGATATGAAACGGAAGGTGAAGGAGGCACTTGATGCCAACGACATTCCAATTCCGTTCCCAACGCGGACGATTATTCAGACGACAGAGTAGCTACAATCGGCTTCAGAGCCTCTCTCAGATGTGAATGGGCGCTCACGGTCTTCGTGCTAGCTTAACCTTATGGATGAGCTTTGGACATACGTGAGCGCTTACTACCAATGCACAGCTTTAGCTGAGGCGCATGTGCTGACACAGACCGAACGCTTTGCCTGCAATGAGACTTATCAACAGGTGAAGCGGCTTATCATTGGCGCTGAAGTGACCCAACCTTTGACCAGAGAGCAGAATGTTCAAGCCTACCTGCTGTTCAAAGATTGGGAAATCGAGAACGCAGGTCTGATCAAACTCCTCGGGCTTCGATGAAGGGGCCGCTAGCCCACTTCAGCAAACACGCCATCCAGAGCCTTTTCCAATTTGCCAAACATCTCATCCATTTGGCCGGGCGTTAGGATAAACGCCGGACACAGCACGATAGCCTGGCCGAGTGGGCGACAGATGAGACCTTGATCGGTGCAAGCATTGGCAATCCGTTCAGACACGGACAGGGAGCCGTCGAAAGGTTCTTTGGTATCCTTGTCTGCTACAGCTTCCAAAGCGCCCATGAGGCCCTTACCGCGCCATTCCCCGATGTTTTTATGTTCCGCAATCCGCGCCATGCCTTCTTCAAATAGCGGCGTTAGGGTACGGACGTTGTCGATCAGGCCTTCGTTCATGATCACATCGATGGCTTTGAGAGCCACAGCACAGCCGACTGGGTGGCCGGAAGCGGTGAAGCCGTGCGGAAATTCATCAAACTTCTCTGAAGCGGCTTGCATACGGTCAGTCATTTCCGGCCCGAGGATCACAGCGCCCATTGGGAAGTAGCCAGCCGTCAGGTTTTTGGAACTGATGATGACGTCGGGCACGAAGTCATAGGTCTGGCAGCCCCACGTCTCGCCAGTCCGCCCGAAACCGGTGATCACTTCGTCGGAGATCAGTGGGATATTGTGTTTCTTCAGAACCTTCTGAATGGCTTGGAAATATCCTTCAGAAGGAGGGATCACACCGCCAGCACCCATGACAGGCTCTGCGAAGAATCCAGCAATGGTATCGGCGCCTTCCTTCTGGATCGTATCTTCAAGTTCCTGCGCCAAACGGGCTGTGAACTCGGCTTCGGTTTCGCCATCGTGGCCAAAGCGCCAGTAGTGCGGGCAGCCGACGTGAATGAATTCATCAAATGGCAAGCCAAAGACGTGGTTGTATGGCTTACCCGTCATCGATGCCGCAACTGCTGTGACACCGTGATACCCGTTGATCCGTGTGATGATTTTGCGTTTTTGCGGGGTGCCTTCGGCCCAGCCGAGCATCCAAAGCATCTTGACCATCGTGTCATTCGCTTCCGAACCGGAGTTGGTGTAGAACACTTTGCCCCGCTCAAAGGGCGACACCTCGATCAGCTTCTCAGACAGCATGACGGTTTGGTCAGACATGCGGCCAAAGAAGGCGTGGTAGCCGGGGAAGCGATCGTATTGCGCTTTTGCCGCTTCGGCCATGCCTTTGTGATCAAAACCAGCGACCATGTTCCAAAGGCCAGAGTTTCCATCGAGATACACCCGTCCGTGTACGTCGTAGACGTAAGGGCCTTTGCCATGGGTCAGAACAATTGCACCGCGGTCGTCGATGGTTGGTAGATCGGTGAATCCATAGAAGGAATGTTCGTTGGCCCGAGCTTCCCACGAATTTGGCGCATGTTTGTTCATGATCGTTCTCCCTGAATCGAGGAGAGTGTAGGGCGCGAATTGCGGGCTTACAATCGTAACTGCGACCGCTTAAAACCAAGTTGACGCAACGATGGGGTCAAGATGAACATCACTGCTGGCAAATTTACGCTTTGGGGTGTTGAGGTTTTTGTCGCGACCGCTGAGGAAGGCTCAATCACCGCTGCTGCACGACGTCTAGGCGCATCAGCTGCGACGGTGAGCCAGCAGATCACCAATCTGGAGGGAGCGGTCGGGACAACCTTATTGAACCGTGGTGCTCGGCCTGTGTCGTTGACGCCGGCGGGAGATATGTTCCTCCGCCGTGCGAACACGATCCTGAACGAAGCTTCGCTCGCACAGGCAGAACTGGCCATGGCTGACCTAAGCCGCCTGACACGATTTCGGCTTGGCATGATCGAAGACATCGATGCGGACGTGACACCGGCGCTGCTGCGTGAGCTGGGGAAGGACTTAATGAACTGTCACTTCACCCTCGAAACCGATGCGTCACATCGATTGGTTGACGGGCTTGAGGCGCGCGCCTTGGATGTGATTGTTGCGGCAGATATCGGTCAGCACACGGATGATCGAGAGGTGCATCCGCTCTTGGTTGAGCCGTTCTTTGTTGCGGCGCCCAAGGGCAAAGTGGGCGAGGATGTCGAGAAGTCGCTGAGACGACTGCCTCTGATTAACTATACCAGCCACCACTACATGGGTCGTTTGATTGCCGATCATTTAACGCGATTTAACATCAAACTTAGACATCGGTTCGAACTGGATAGCTATGCAGCGATCATGGCTATGGTGGCGCAGGGCGGCGGCTGGGCGATCACGACGCCGCTTGCTTGGAAGCATACTGGGCGTTTCCGGCACGAGGTCGATATTCTACCTCTGCCTTTCGGGTCATTTACACGGACGATCTCGCTCACCGCACGACGGAATGTTCTTGGCGAACTGCCAGCGGATATCGCCGAACGGATACGGCCTTTGCTTGACGAGATGATCGTTAGGCCAACGGTGGCGGATATACCTTGGCTAGAAGGGCAGTTGCGCCTTTTGTGAGGTCTTAGGGATTTGCGCCTCTGGGTTCTTTAAGAAGCCAAGCCGAAATTCTGAGAGCTACAAAAAAGACCACAACACCTGCGATGAGATCAATTAAGTGGTGGCCCCCATGCGACAGCGTTGCAGGGATCATGAGTGTGTTCAGGATGGCGACGGGCCAAAACACGATTGTGCCGCGCGCGAACCATACAGACAGGCAGGCCATGATGATATGGAACGACGGAAAGGCGACGGTCGCTTTCACGGTTTCAGGCGATATGATCGGGATACCGTTTTTGGCGTAGTCCAGAAGGGTGGCGCCGTAAGCGTTTTCGGTAAAGAGGTTTATTGCATTTGCGACTTCGGGTGAAATGGGCTGATACGCAGACGGTCCGAAACTTGGAATGGCAATCCAGATTGCCATGGTCAAAGCAAGCCCAACGGTTCCACAGGCCACCAAATGGTAGATTTGTTGTGCGCTATTGTACCAAGCAAGTACGCCGAAAAGTATGGCCAATTGGATAAGCGAACTTGTGTAAATTGCTCCAAGGAGTTTTCCCAAGGTCGGATACTCGGCGAGCCAGCCTACAAAGCCAGCCCAGTGGTATCCTAGCATGGCGTCTATTTCGATCAGTTGCGTGTCAATGATTGGCCCCACAACCGGGAAAAAGCTGTTGGAGAGGATCAACATGAAGATCCCAAAGCTCATGTAAAAAGACACCGCGATCATAGCGAGGCCCATGCGTTCCATGTTTCGGTATGCTCGAATTGCTGTGCCGAACGCCATCAGACCGAAATTGATGACTACAACTCTGATGAAAACCGGCCATGCGACTTGGCGGTCAAGAAGAGTGACAACGCTAATGGCAAGAGCTCCGATAACACCAAGCATTATCAACAGGATAACCTCCTGTCGGGTGAGCCAAATCTCTGGCTTTGCGGTTGCGGTATCGGTTGTCGTCGACGTCATTGCCTGCTCCCAGTTGGTAGAACGGTATCGCAGGATTTGAGCGTGAATAGGGCAGGAAAGCGGCTATTCGTTGGGGATCAAATGCCCAATCTATCCCTAAGTGCATACCACGTCATGGCCAGCGTCAGCAGTGGCATCCGGAAGGTGCTTCCGCCTGGGAAGGACGGCACGGGCAGCTTGGCCATCGCGTCGAATTTCTCTTCCTGACCGGCGATGGCTTCTGCGATGACGCGGCCGGTGAAGCCAGAAAGGGCGACGCCGTGGCCAGAGAAGCCAGCGCCAGACCAAATGTTGGGTTCTAGCCTTTGTACGCAGGGAAGGCGGGTCATTGTGATGCCTAGGGTTCCACCCCATACGTAATCTATCCCGACGCCTTTGAGTTGCGGAAAGAGATCTTCCATCCGTTTGATCAGCTTGGTGGAGATGTCTTTGGGAAACCCGATGCCATAGTTTTCTCGTCCGCCGAAAAGGAACCGTTTGTCTTCTGACATACGGTAGTAGTTCACCACAAATTTGTCGTCGGCGACGGCGATGTCGCGAGCGAGGACGTCGGCGGCTTTGTCGCCCAACGGCTCTGTTGCGCAGATGAAGCTGTTGATTGGCATCACCTTGGCCGCGATTTTATCTTCGATGTTCGGAAGATAGCCATTGCCTGCGTAGATCACGTGCTTGGCCATGACATGGCCTTTATCCGTTTGCACCTTTGCCGGATCGCCTTTGGTGACGTTATGGACTGGGGAGCCTTCGTAAATCGTCACATCGGCAGCCTCGGCTGCCTTTGCTAAGCCCAACGCGTAACGCAAGGGGTGGATGTGGCCTGCACCCATATCGAGTGCGCCGCCGCGATACTTCTTAGTTTTAACTAGATCGTTGAAGGCTGCTTGATCTAAGGGCTCGTTCAGAGTGTAGCCGTATGTTTTAGCTTGGAATTCGCAGTCCTCATGAATCTCGCGAATGTCTTTTAGTGAAAAAGCGCCGTGGGCGACACCTGGCGTGAGCCGTGCTTCAGGAGCATATTTTGAAGCTAGTTCAGCAATGTCAGCCTTTGCCATTTCAGCGAGGTCCCAAACCGCGCGGGCTGGGCCATCGCCCATCTTTTTGGCCAAAGAGGCTTGGTCCCAATTGTAGCCCGACCCGACTTGCCCTCCGTTTCGACCCGATCCGCCGAAACCTGCACGGTGGGCATCGAGCACGATGACGTTGAAGCCCTTTTCGGCGAGCCTGAGCGCGGCGGTCAGGCCGGTGAAGCCTGCGCCGATGATGCAGACGTCGGCGTCATGCTGCCCTTTTAGAGCTGCTCTTTTGGCCGGAATGTCGGCGCTGGCCGCGTACCAGCTATCGGGAAACTCGCCCGCGCGGTCGTTGCGAAAGAGCGGGTTCATACGTTCAAGAGCAGGTGTTCCCGCTCCCACGGTGAGATGACCTGCAGGAATTCGTCGTATTCTGCGCGTTTCACAATGGAATAGACGCGGGCGAAATCCTCGCCGAGCAATTTGTGGAGGTCTTTCGCCTCATCAAACAAATCAAGCGCGGTATAAAGGCCGACCGGAATATCATCTTCCCCATCGTAGGCATCGCCTTTGAACCGCTTGTCTGGGCGGATTTCCTTGCGAATGCCCTGCAAACCACAGGCAAGCGAGGCCGCGATACAGAGGTAAGGGTTACAATCCATGCCGGCGAGGCGGTTCTCCACACGGCGTGCCTCTGGGGATGAGATCGGAATTCTAATGCCCGTTGTCCGGTTGTCCCGTCCCCATTCGAGATTGATCGGAGCGGCGTGATCGCGGACGTAGCGGCGGTAGCTGTTCACGTAAGGGGCCAGCATCGCAATGACGCTCGGCAGGTATTCTTGCAAACCGCCGATAAAGTAGAAAAACGCATCCGTTTCGCCGCCTTGTGGGCCGGTGAAGATATTTTGACCATCGGCATCAAGGATCGAGTGATGCACGTGCATCGCACTGCCTGGCTCGTCCTCGATCGGTTTTGCCATAAAGGTCGCAAAGCAATCGTGCTTCAGTGCAGCTTCTTTGATCAGCCGTTTGAAGTAGAACACTTGGTCAGCCAGATCGACGGGATCGCCGTGGAGCAGGTTTATCTCCAACTGACCGGCGCCGCCTTCTTGAGTGATGCCGTCAATTTCAAAGCCTTGGATTTCGGCAAATTCGTAGATGTCATCAATGACTGGGCCATAATCGTCCACTGCTGTCATCGAATAGGCCTGACGACCTGCTGCAGGGCGACCGGTTCGGCCCATCATCGGCTCAATCGCTTTGGCAGGATCGGTATTCCGAGCCACCAAATAAAATTCCATCTCAGGGGCCACGACAGGCGTAAACCCAGCCCGTTTATAAGCCGCGACCACGCGCTTCAGGACATTTCGAGGGCCGAATCCAACGGGTTTGCCATCGGTTGTAAAGGCGTCATGGATAACCTGTAGGGTGCCATCGTCCGTCCATGGGGCTGCGGTTGCCGTGTTCATGTCGGGTTTCAGAACCATGTCGGGTTCGACAAAGCCATCAGGGCCCGCAGCTTCGCCCCAACCGCCCGTGATGGTTTGGAAAAAGATCGAATTGGGCAGGTGGAAATAGTTCTGTTTTTCCCACTTGGCTGCTGGCACAGCTTTACCACGCGCAATGCCGGGAAGGTCTGCGACCACGCATTCGACCTCATCTAAACGGTTTTGTTCAAGGTAGGCTTGGGCGGCCTCTGGTATCTTTTTGCGCCAACTCATGCGACCTCACGTGTCTTGAAGAAAGTGGCGATCATGTCGGCCATTTTCATATCGTCATTTGCAGTGTCCAAACCTTGTGTCGCCAATGCGATCTGCTGATTTGGGATCACGCCTTTGGCGCGGTATTCGGCCAGTGCGTCGATCATCGGTTTGCGGAATTCGGGGTGCGGTTGCATCGTAAAGGCGCGGTCGCCGTAGACAAGTATCGCGTTTTCGCAGAATTCGTTGCCAGCATGATCTGTGGCTTTTGCAGGGCGTTCCACCACCTGATCTTGATGCCAAGCGTTCAGCGCCCAAGGGCTGCCGCCCCAGTCATAGGTTTGTGGGCCGATCGTCCATCCGCCCTTGAACTTCTCAACTTTGCCACCCAGCGCTTGGGCAATGATCTGATGACCAAAGCAGACGCCCACCGTGGGCACTTCTGCGTCGTAGGCAGCACGGATGAAGTCTTCTAGCGGCGGAATAAACGGGTGATCTTCGTAAGCGCCATGTTTCGAGCCGCTCACCAGCCAGCCGTCGGCTGCATTTACGTCGTCAGGGAAGTCCATATCGACGACGTTCCATGTTTGGTACGTAAAGCCTTTGCCGTCCAAGAGTTTGATAAACATCGCGTCGTAATCGCCCAGATCATCCAGAACTTCTTCCGGGGCGTGGCCGGTGTGCAAGATACCGATTTTCATAAATCACCAATGGGGTTGTTTCGGGCGTATTTCGACGGGAACACTAGACCCTGTCAAGGTAGCTGCGCAGTTGATCTTGATCTGACAGCGACGTCATGCGCTGGATTTCCTGCCGTTTTGTGGCGGAAAAATAGCTTATCAGCTTGGGGTCGAAGATTTTCGCGACAGTCCCCGATTGCTCGAAAGCGTCTATCGCCTTGCCCCAGTCTTCGTGTACTTGATCGAGGTCCTGATCATAGGCGTTGCCGCTGACAGGTGTTGGTGGGGTCAATGTCTCCTCGATGCCGATCAGCATTGATCCAAGGATTGCCGCCAAGCTGAGGTAAGGGTTGACGTCTCCTCCTGCCAAGCGATGTTCAACGCGTTTCGCCGCCGGATCGCCGCCGGGGATGCGGACGGCCACGGTGCGATTGTCATGCCCCCAGCAGATGCCAGTCGGAGCATGGGCGCCGGGCACCATGCGTGCGTAGCTATTGGCATGAGGCGCGAAGATCAGGGTGAGGTCTTGCAGGGCGGTGAGGCATCCCGCCACAGCGTTTTCCAACAGAGGTGTGCCAGTCGCTGACCCATCTGAAAACACGTTTGAGCCATTGGCGTCGAGCAAGGACACATGGGTGTGCATTCCATTGCCGGCGTCCTCGGTAAAGGGTTTGGCCATGAAAGTTCCAGCCATTCCATGTTTGCGGGCGAGGCCTTGCACAAGCAGTTTGAAAAACCACGCATCGTCAGCGGCCTTTAAGGCGTCGGCCGAGTGTTGGATTGTCACTTCGAACTGACCGGTACCGCTTTCCGACGTTGTAGCCTCCGCCGCTATACCCATTGCGGCACAGCTTTCGTAAAGTTCAGCGAAGAATGGGTCGAACCGGTCAAGCGCGCGGAGCGACATGATTTGCCCACCGGGCTCTGATGCAATGGGCTTCAAAGGGCCACTGTCGTCAGTGAGGTAGAACTCCATTTCATTCGCGGCCACGGGGGTGAACCCGTGTGAGGCCAGACTATCAACAACGGTTTTCAGGGCCTGACGCGGGCAGCCTGCGAAGGGCGATCCGTCCTCGTTGAAGCCCCAAAGGGGGATCAGTGCCGTTGGCTCGGACAGCCACGGCAGCGGCAGCGGCCCGCGCTCCGTCGGCAGGATTTTCCCATCGGCGTCGCCGGATTCAAAAACCAGTGGGCTATTTTCTATGTCCTCGCCCCAGATATCCAGATTGAAAACAGACAATGGGAAACGGATGCCGCTCTTTTCGACCTTTGAGGCCATTTCAACCGGTAGACGCTTCCCACGCAATTGGCCGTTGAGGTCAGCGGCGCCACATTGGAAGGTGCGGGCCGTCATCTGAGAAGCTGCGGACGGTAGCGGATTTTGCGATGCGCATCTTGCGGCAGGTGCCGATTCAGCCTCGTGTTAGCTCGCCCAAAGACCCAGATAACAATCAGGGTCAGAAGGATGAAATAGGCGGCGAGGATCGGGTAGGGGATAAACGGATTGAACGTCTTATCCGCGAAATAGTTCGCATAATAGAGCGCATCGCCGCGCTGTTGTCGCGCTGGGAAGCCAGCAAAGAACACCAGCGTTGTTGCGTGAAACAAGAAGATGGCTTCGTTTGTATAAGCGGGCCAGCCGAGGCGCAGCATCGTGGGCCAAGTGATCCGCTTGAACCGGCTCCACCCAGAAAGGCCATAGGCATCGGCCGCTTCGATGTCGCCTTTGGGGATGGATTGCAGTGCACCGTAGAAGATTTCGCCGGAGTAGGCCGCGGTGTTCAGAATCAAAACGATTAAGGCACCCCACGCCGCTGCGGTCAGCGGGCTAAAGATGGGAAAGACGGTTTTGAGTTCGAGGAACAGGAAGTAGGCAAAGAAGAATTGGATGAAGAGGGGCGAGCCTCGGAAGATGAAAATGAACCACTCGGAGGCTTTTCGGGTGAGGCGGTTAGACGATCCTTTTCCGACAGCGACAGCCGTGGCGATCACGAACCCGATCAGCATGGCCAGTACGCCGAAGTAGATGTTCCAGATCATGCCAGAGCCGATCAATGTGAACTGTTGGCACAGCGTGAAGTCGCTGCGCGGCAGCAAGCGTTCGCCATACCCTATGCTGCGGAAGGCGTAGTCCGCGATGGTTTGGGCGCAACTCATGCCGCCGCCTTTCGCTGCGCTTCACCCGCTGCGGTCGCTTGTCCGCGCGTGAGCCGTGCCATGATGCGGTCCAACACCACTTCGGAGACCTTGGTAAACAAGAGATAAAACACCAAAAGCGCCCCGAAGTACCACATGCGCCAATCCCCATGCGGGTAATCAGTAAACTGCGGTGTCTTAATGCCGCCGAGTTCTCGTGCCCAATAGACGATGTCTTCGACGCCGAGCAGGAACAGAAGCGGCGTCGCCTTGATCAAAACCATCCAAAGGTTCGACAGTCCTGGCAGGGCATAGACCCACATTTGCGGAATCAAAATGCGTCGATTGATCTGACGCTGGGTCATGCCATAAGCGGCGGCCGTTTCGAGTTGTGCCTTCGGCACAGCTCGCATCGCGCCAAACAACACGTTGGCTGCGAAGGCGCCAAACACGATTGAGAAGGTCAAAACGGCAAGCAAAAACCCATAGGTCTCATGCTGCCATTGCGGTGCACTGCCCAAAGGCAATTTGGCCGCCGTGCAGACAACGAAGTCATTTCCTTGGTAAACCGGATCAGTCCACTCGGGGCATTTCCAGCGGTGGCGGATGTATTCAAACATCTGATCCAAAGCGATGACAAAGAAGAGAAAAAAGGCGATGTCCGGTACACCTCGGACGATCGAAATATAAGCTTTGCCAATCCACCGCAGCGGAGCAACGCTGCTGCGCGCGGCTGACGCGCCTCCAAATCCAAAGGCAAGCGCGGTTGGAGCGGTAATTGCCAAGAGCAAAAGAACTGTGCCGACGGCGAAATAGATGTTCATGTGCTTACCTGTGGTCAGGTAGCAGCTAAGCCATGTGAGCCCTTCTAGGCTGGCCGGGTCGACACAATACGCAAAAATGAGAACACCATCTGGCGCATATCGCGCCGGTCAAATTGAAACGCGCCCCGACCAAAGGGTCGAGGCGCAAACGGTCCTTATTCGAAAGGAACGCCGATTTCCCACTTCACGATCAGCTCATTGAGAGAGCCGTCAGCCTTCATCGACTGGATCGCAGCGGTCAGTTTCTCGCGCAGCTCGGTATCGCTTTCGCGCACACCCAGACCAACGCCGCCACCCAACATCACGTCAGGGCCAACGATGGACAGATCAGCTTCCGAATCCGCGATAGGCGCCAGATAAGAAGCGTCTGCCAGAACCGCATCCGCTTCGCCGTTTTTAACGGCAGCAATGGTTTCTTCAGGTGTGGCGAATTCCAACAGAGTTGCGCCTGTGGACGCAATGTAGCTGGCCTGGATTGTACCAGTTTGCGCTGCGATTACACCGCCATCAAAATCGATGTCCTCAGACATACCCAAATATGCGGATGGATCGGGCTGTGTGTAAGCCTCTGAAAAGTCGATCACTTCGTCGCGCTCGTCCGTGATGGACATACCCGCGATGATCACGTCGTAGTTGCCGGAAACGAGGTTTGGAATAATGCTATCCCACTCGTTTGTGACCCACTCACAGGTCAGCTCAGCACGCGCGCAAAGCTCGTCACCCACTTCACGTTCAAAGCCGTCAACTTCGCCTGCATCGTTGATGAAGTTCCACGGAGGGTAGGCGCCCTCAGTACCCAGACGCACAACGGCATGGCCGTCGGCATAAACGCCAGTGGCCGCGAAAGCTGCCAGCGCAGTTGAAAGAATGAGTTTTTTCATCAGTTTCTCCCGGTTTGATGTTGTAATTATGCAGCCACGGTTGCGGAAAGGAAGCCCTTAAGCCGCTCCGTCTGCGGGTTTTTGAAAACGGCCTCTGGCGGGCCTTCCTCTTCGATCTTGCCTTGGTGAAGAAAGACCACATGGTCGCTCACATCGGAGGCAAGCCTCATATCATGGGTCACAATGATCATGGTGCGCCCTTCGGCGGCGAGGTCTTTGATCACTTTAACCACTTCTTGTTCCAGTTCAGGGTCAAGCGCGCTTGTTGGTTCGTCAAATAAGAGCGCCTTTGGTTCCATACAAAGCGCGCGGGCAATCGCCGCACGCTGTTGTTGGCCACCAGACAATTGCGCCGGATAGACATCGCATTTGTCGCCGATGCCGACCTTATCAAGGTATTTCCGCGCTGACGCTTCAACCTCTGCTTTGTCGCGCCCTAAAACAGTGACGGGCGCCTCCATAACATTCTGCAAAATCGTCATATGCGCCCAAAGATTGAACTGCTGAAATACCATCGACAGGTTGGTTCGAATACGGATCATCTGTGCCCGATCCGCTGGCCGGCGGTTCAGGCCAGTGCCTGACCACTTCACCGGCTCGCCGTCGAACAGGATTTCACCAGATTGGCTATCTTCCAGAAGGTTGGTGCAGCGTAGAAGCGTGGATTTTCCGGACCCCGACGATCCGATCAAGGAGACCACATCGCCGGTACCGGCAACGATGTCGACGCCTTTGAGAACCTCTAAAGCACCATAGGACTTATGTAAGTCTTTGATCTGAATGACAGGCGTTGTCATGGTTTTGCATCCCCTAGCGTTGCCATTGGACGTATTTTGTCGCGAAATGCAAACCGAAAACGCGCCTTGACCTTAGGTCACGGGCGGTGTCGGCAGGGGAACGGCGAAGTATTCCGCTTCGTTCAAGACATTAAAAGACAGGTCGCCGCCGATTTGATCAGAAAAATGCGATATTTTAGATTCCGCTGCATGGGCGATTGCTGCTCGTAATGGCGCGACGTCGTTTCCCAATGCTGCGATCAAGGGCAAAGCGGGGGTGTGTCCTGTATATCCTTGGACCGCGACCGATTGCGCCGCTTTATCGTAGCGCTGGAGCAACCTCCATGTCACCTCGTCCAGAAAGGCAACATCTGCGTGTCCCGAAGCCACTGCGTGAAGAGACGCTGCATGACTGCCGGTTTCGACGAAAGAACCGTAGGACAAGCAATCAAGTGACGGCGGCAAGACCTGGCTTGCAGCCCACCCAGATTGGCTGTCGTCGCTGTTGTAGGCGAGCGTCAGCGGCGCGTTCAAATCCTGCCCCGCGCGTGTGACAACTGCGGATCGATAGTGCCCCGACGCCTCGGTTGGACCGATGGTTAAAGTCCCGACATATTGCACTTTATCTCTCAGCACTGTTCGAAAGGGCAATCCGCAGGTCATCGACAAGGCAAGCTCTGCGTCGAGCCAATGCTGCGACCAATCTTTGGGTAACTCATCTGGGGACATAAGATCGGGGAGATCCGGCAAGCCTTCTCGCACTAAATCCCAAAACGCTAGCCATCCGTCAGCGGTCTCTTCCCGCCAATACATCGGCAGGCTGGCGATCATCCGCGGGTTTCGATCCGGCGCCGCGCGGCGTTGCTGTCTTGATCCTCTACCCCGATCATCGGGGGGACCATTCGCATGATTTGGTTTTCATGGGCATCGCGAACACCATCCGCCAAAACGATTGCCCACATGTCTTCGACCACGCCAATGCGATCTTCGTAGGCCACGCCATCCTTTATGGCGCGTGTAAAGCGCACCGTATCAGGCGCTTCGGTCTCCAAAGCTTCGCAGTCTGCCAAAAGCGACGACGCGTCGCTCAAGCCATATCGCGCTGCTAAAACACCTTTGATCTGATCTTTTTCCACTTGCGCGTAATCGTCATCGGATCGCGCGATCCGCACAAGCAATGCGCCAAGGGCAAGTCGCGCGTCGTCATCTGCGACCTGCGGTTCTGTCGGCTCCATCAGCCGATTGAGTAAAGCACCAAACATGTTCACCTACATAGGGCGGGGCTAAACCCACCACAATCTTTTGAGCTCAAATACTTTAGGTGAGGCGCATCGCGCCGGGGGCAAAGCCCCTAAACCAGTCGAGAATTTTCCACCGCCGCTTGAACAAATCCGTCAAATAGAGGATGCGGCTCAAACGGTTTAGATTTTAGCTCCGGATGAAACTGCACCCCAATAAACCAAGGGTGGTCAGCCCATTCGACGATCTCAGGCAGCCGCCCATCAGGTGACATGCCCGTAAATTTCAAACCGGCGGCTTCCAGCTTTTCACGGTATTTGATGTCGACCTCATAGCGGTGGCGGTGACGTTCTTCGATCGCGGTGCAGCCATACACCTCTGCCACTTTTGATCCTTCGGCCAGAGAGGCATCATAGGCCCCCAAGCGCATCGTCCCACCTTTGTCATCGTCGGCCTTGCGTTCGACCTTATGGTTGCCCTGAACCCATTCTTTCAGATGGTAAACAACTGGCTCAAAACGCTTTTTCCCAGCCTCATGGTCAAACTCTTCCGATCCAGCTTTTTCAACACCAGCCACATTCCGCGCGGCTTCGATGACGGCCATCTGCATACCAAGACAAATGCCAAGGTAGGGTATTTTTCGTTCCCGCGCGAATTGCGCAGCTTTGATCTTGCCTTCTGTCCCACGTTCGCCAAATCCGCCGGGCACAAGGATTGCATGGAAACCCTCAAGATGTGGGGTCGCGTCACCTTTGTCGAAAAGTTCTGCATCGACCCATTCGACTTTCACCTTCACACGGTTTGCCATACCACCATGTGTCAGCGCTTCTTTGATCGACTTATAGGCGTCTTCAAGCTGCGTGTATTTGCCGACAATGGCGACCTTCACTTCGCCGTCGTAGTTGTGAATGCGATCATAGACGTCGTCCCAAATCTCAAGTTTAGGTGCCGGAGCAGGGGATATACCGAAGGCGTCCAGAACCGCCTGATCCAGACCTTGCTTATGATACGCAAGCGGAGCCTCGTAGATCGAACTCAGGTCATAGGCCGCAACAACCGCCTCCTTCCGAACGTTACAGAACAGGGCGATCTTCTCGCGCTCTTTGTCCGGTATCGGCTGTTCAGACCGGCAGACCAGAATATCTGGTGCGATCCCGATGGATTGAAGTTCTTTCACTGAGTGCTGAGTGGGCTTTGTCTTCAACTCACCGGAAGCCGCCAGATAGGGTAGCAGCGTGAGGTGCATAAAGATGCACTGCCCGCGTGGCTTGTCGTGGCTGAACTGGCGGATCGCCTCAAAGAAAGGAAGGCCTTCAATGTCACCAACAGTACCGCCAATCTCGCAGAGCATGAAATCAACTTCGTCTTCGCCGATAGCGATGAAGTCTTTGATTTCATTGGTGACGTGAGGGACCACCTGAATGGTTTTGCCCAGATAGTCGCCGCGGCGCTCCTTCTCCAATACGTCCGAATAGATGCGGCCCGACGAAACGGAATCGGTTTTGCGTGCAGGCACGCCGGTGAACCGTTCGTAGTGGCCCAAGTCGAGGTCGGTCTCTGCCCCGTCATCGGTCACAAACACTTCGCCGTGCTCAAATGGTGACATCGTTCCGGGGTCGACGTTCAGATACGGGTCAAGCTTGCGAAGGCGTACGGAATACCCACGCGCCTGCAGCAACGATCCCAGCGCTGCTGATGCCAAGCCTTTCCCAAGAGAAGAGACAACGCCACCCGTAATAAAAATAAAGCGTGCCATAGGTGGTTGATCCCCCGCGATTAGTCCAAATTTTGTGGAATCCCGAACGTCGCCATTCGCATCATCACGGGATTTAAGGATAGTCGGATTCGGGTGCTTCAATCAACCCGTAACCCAAGATCATGTGGCGAAAAAATCGCCACACGCCATAAGTTGTAGTGAAACGAAGGGCTTAGTTGCCTGACGGGATCAGTGGTTCGTCACCGCCACTTGGCGGCAGCAGGCTATCACCCAGGTCGGGTGTTGTGCCGTCTTCCGCTGCTGGCGGCAACAGATCCAGACCATCGACAACAGAAGAACCGGACGCGTTCTGCGCGCCGATGATCGTCAACGCAATCGACGTACAGATGAAGCCGATGGCGATCAGCCAAGTGAACTTTCCCAATGCCGTCGCAGCTGCTCGACCACCAGTTGGGCCACCACCGCCACCACCAAGGCCCAAGCCGGCCCCTTCGGAACGCTGCATCAATACAGCGCCAATCAGGCTCAATGCCAGAATCAGGTGGATGACAAGGACGACATTTTCCATGTAGCGGGGCCTTTCAGGGCGGTCATAGACACGCGGTATCTAAATGCGGTCAGCGATTGTCGCAACCCCTGAAAACAAAGATCATTCGCTGACGTCGTCCATATCTGCTTGGCCGGAGATTGTACGCCGAACAATTGACCAACTTAGGCCGATGGCCAGAACTATCGAGAGCACGACGATACCGATCCATGTCAAAACAGCGGGATTCTCCAAGGAGAGCCAGCCAAAATCATAAATCACCCAAAGCAACGTGCCCGCGATGGCGAGAACGAGGAGAATTCCAAAAAGTCCAATAGATCTGAGAGTTGCCCGCAGATAGATGATGTAACCGGCGAGGAAGATGAGACCTAAGAACAGCGTGAGTGGTAGTCGGGTTTCCCAGTTTGCTTGTGCCCAAGGGATATAGGACCAACCGGTTGGATTGTAGGTCGCTGCCAGCAAGACAAAGGCCAAAACCCATCTGATCAGAAACGGCATGATACCCACTCGATAAAGATAAATCTCTAGGACCATGAGCAAACTCATCGCCTCTTGTCTAGGGGAAGGCGCATTTAGCGGTTTCGCTGCCGGTAGCAGAGCGATATAGGGGCGCGGGGTTTTTCCGTTTGAAAGGACAGGCGAATGGCGAATGTTGTGGTTGTCGGCGCGCAATGGGGCGACGAAGGCAAGGGCAAGATTGTAGATTGGTTGTCCGAACGGGCCGACGTGGTGGCGCGCTTTCAGGGCGGCCACAATGCGGGCCATACGCTGGTCATTGGCGACGATGTTTACAAGTTGCACGCGCTTCCATCGGGTGTTGTGCGCGGCGGCAAGTTGAGCGTCATCGGGAATGGTGTGGTTTTAGATCCTTGGAACCTCTTGAAAGAGATCGCAGGCATTCGCGAGCAAGGCGTCGACATAAACCCCGACAATCTGATCGTGGCGGAAAATACGCCGCTGATCTTGCCGTTCCACGGTGAATTGGATCGCGCCCGCGAAGCCCAAAATTCTGTTGCGAAGATTGGCACCACCGGTCGTGGCATTGGTCCGGCTTATGAAGACAAAGTCGGACGCCGCGCCATCCGTGTCGCTGACTTGGCAGATGCGGCGACGCTGGAGAAACGCGTTGATCGCGCGCTTTTGCACCACAATGCTCTGCGTCGGGGCTTGGGTCTCGAAGAGATCGATCGCGGGAGCCTGTTGGACCAACTCGCTGAAATCGCTCCGGATTTGCTGCAATATGCGGCGCCTGTTTGGAAAATTCTGAATGAAAAGCGCAAAGCCGGAAAACGCATATTGTTTGAGGGTGCACAAGGCGCGTTGCTCGACATCGATTTTGGAACGTATCCGTTTGTGACCTCTTCCAATGTGATCGCCGGTCAAGCGGCAACAGGTACGGGTATTGGTCCCGGTTCAATCGATTTCGTCCTTGGCATTGTAAAGGCCTACACCACCCGCGTCGGTGAAGGACCATTCCCGACAGAGTTGGAAGATGAAGACGGTCAGCGCCTTGGCGAGCGGGGCCATGAGTTTGGCACGACTACAGGACGCAAACGCCGCTGTGGTTGGTTTGATGCGGTCTTGGTGCGTCAAACCTGCGCGACGTCTGGCGTGAATGGGATTTCGCTGACGAAACTTGATGTTTTGGATGGTTTCGAGACGCTGAAGATTTGCGTTGGCTATGAATTAGACGGCGACCGCCTCGACTACCTGCCCATTGCCGCTGATCAGCAAGCGCGTTGCACCCCCATCTATGAAGAGATGGCAGGTTGGAACGAATCCACCGAAGGCGCGCGGTCTTGGGCGGATTTGCCAGCGCAAGCAATCAAATACGTGCGACGGATTGAGGAGTTGATCGACTGTCCTGTCGCGCTAGTGTCCACCTCACCAGAGAGAGAGGACACAATCCTTGTCACTGATCCATTCGCTGACTGACCATGACCTATAAGGGCCGCAAACGACTGTCGTTGCTGATCCTGGTGGTCGGCGTGCCAGCTTACATCATGTTGGCTGTAACAGTGATGAGCACGGCACCGCGCTTTCCATTAGTGATTGAGTTTTTCCTCTATGTAGCGCTGGGCATCGGCTGGGTTTTCCCATTGAAGTGGGTTTTCAAAGGCATCGGGCAACCTGACCCGGATCAATAGAAAAAGGCGGCCAGATATCTCTGACCGCCATTGTTTCTGACTAGAACTGATTTAGCCCGCTTTTTGCTCGGGACGGAACCGCGTCTGTTCTGTGACCTGGAACCGACCATTGCGAACTTTGCTTATGCGCCCATCGCGCAGCAATGTCCCGAAGGACCGCAGGCTGTCTTCGCGGCTGAATTCTTCGGCGGCGGATTGCTGAACCCAACGCATGATTTGCGGACGGGAGAAATCCTCGTTTCCTTCCACATAAGCGGAGTAAGCAGCAGCGGCTTCAAGAAGATCAGGCAGTTCCTTCGCGCCGACTTCCTCTGCGTATTCTGCAAAGTTGTTTGAACTTGCCGCTGCATCGTCTTGTGCTGCGATACGGCGCGGGGCCACAGGGCTCGCGTTTGTATTTGCGTCATCGTCGATGCGCTGGGAAGCTACCAGTTTCAACGGTGCCGGGCGTGGACGTTCTTTGCGAACCTCGGTGCGAGGCAGAGAATCTGCGCGTCGTGGGCGGACCACCTCGTCAAAATCTTTGCGGAAGTCTTGCTGAGCTTCTTCGGGTGTCGCGGCTGCGTCGCCCAGTTGCTTCGCCGCTTCTGTTGCGGCAACGGCGGCCTTTAGTTGAGCGATAGCGTTGCGGCGGCGGCTGCCTTCTGGTTCGGACAGTTGCTCATCCGCTTGATCCATAATGCGCGACATCGCTTCGTCGCTGTTTTCGGGCAGGGTTTTGGATGCGACTGCGTCTTCGGATGGAACCGTTTCTGTCAACTGCAACGGCGCTTCGTCAACGGCTTCGATTTCCGCGACCTCTTCTGCTGCCTCTGCAGTCTCTTCTTCGATGTCGAGTGTTTCGGACATGTTGTCGTCTTCGAGAGCGGCAGAAAGGTCAGCTTGGAGTTCTGCTTCGTCCTCGTCCGAGAGCGATGTTTCCGGCAGATCGTCAAAGTCTTTCAACTCATCCGCGCCGTCCAGCGTCGCGATGCTTACGCCTTCAGTGGTTTCGGCAGCAACTTCTTCTTCAACTTCTGTCGATGTGGAATCGATTGCCTCGACCACGTCCTCTAGCTTGATATCTGAAGGCTCTTCGTCCGTCTCAGCGACGTCTTCGGCTTCAGGCGTTTTCGAGCGAAGGATGCGAGCGCGCAGCGATGGCTTTGGCTCGTCTTCAACCTTGTCATCAACCGCTTCCACGTCCGCATCATCGTCATCGCGTCCGCTGACCGCAGCGCCAGCGGCGATTGAAGCGATAAGAGCCGTGTCGATGGCGCTGAACGGTGTCTCTGCAGCGACCTCTTCGTCGGTTACGGCATCGTCGTCTTCCTCTGCCTGAGCAAAAAACGCTTCGGCTTCTTCGTCACCTTGGTCTTCGTCGACCAGTTCTTCGGCCGCTTCGAGGTCGTCGGCTGTTTCCACAGCAAACGATTCCTCTTCGGTTGCCATTTCTTCGATAGCATCCTCTGTGACTGTTTCTTCGGTCGCCACGTCTTCAACCGCGTCCACGGCCGAAAGTTCTTCGGAGGCCAGCTGTTCTTCGGCTGCGTCCTCTTCAGCTTCCAAAGTTTCTTCTTCTAGTATCTCTTCAATCTCTGGAACTTCGGCATCGGCTTCATCCGCCTCTGCATCTTCAGTGTCGGTGAAATCAAATGGCTCAGGTGCGTTGTCTGTATCTGTCGCATTCGCGATCAGCTCGGCTCCGGCAGCACCGCCGACAACGGCGCGAATGCGCTGCAGTTTGGCTGCGACACTGCTTGCGTCAGGATGCGGTTCAGCGCGATCCAGGTTTTCAGGCGCCATGTCTTCGAACGTGGTTTCAGCGGCCACATCCATTTCTTCATCGCTCTCTGCTTGGAAGTCTGCTGGTTCAGCAGCTTCTGCTTCTACCTCTGGAATTTCTGTCTCGGCCGCTTCAACAGCTTCTGCAACATCAATCTCCGCAACAGTTTCTTCGGCAGGTGGCTGCGCAACTGGCGGCATCGCAGGAACATTGGCGGCGTCTTCTGCAACGGCTTCGGCAGCGCGCAGAACGATACCGGAATCGTCTGTCCTCGCTTCCACTCGGCGTTCGATCTCACGCTCAGCGATACGAGTGAGCATTTCAGCATCCGGGGTCGGAGGCTCAGCACCGAAGTAGCGATCCCGTTCAGCCAGATCACGGAAGTATTCCGCGATTGCTTTCATCGTCGAGAAGGAATCGTCAAACCCCTCCAACGTGCAGGAGAAGGTTCCGTAGGACACCGTAAGAATCTTGCTCGACTCAACCATCTATTCGCTCGCTTTCTTCGAACCCAAGTGGGTGCAATTTGCCAAGTATTGGTTCATATTCCGATCAAGAATGCCTTAACGGACGGTGTGTTTTCGTGACCCAATTGAGGAATGTTTGTGAAAATCCGCAAATAAAGGGGCAGCAACGTGATTGTTGAACGTTCCGAACCAGTCACTTTGGTTGGTGGTGCTCAACTTGGGCCTGATGATCTTAGCATTACCACGGCGCTTGCGCCAACCGTTGTCGCGGCGGACAGCGGTGCGGATCATCTTCTTGCTGCCGATATCGCACCGACCGCTATATTTGGTGATTTAGACAGCATTTCTGATGCGGCGCGGGCGAAATATGCCGACGTCCTGCACCAGATTGATGAGCAAGACACCACCGATCTGAGTAAATCGCTTCGGTATATTCAGGCTCCGGTTGTGCTGGGTGTTGGTTTCATTGGGGATCGGATCGACCACACATTTGCCGCATTGCATAGTGCGTTGGCACATATCGACCACCCGATTGTGTTTCTTGGTAGTGATGACGTTATCTTTGTTTTGAAGGATCGCGATGCATCTCTTGCCGTGCCGACGCAGACGCCGCTTGCTATTTTGCCGTTGATCGAAAGCACCGTAAGCGGCGATGGGTTGAAGTGGGAGCTGGATGAGACTGTGCTCAGCATGGCGGGGATGATCAGTTCTTCGAACCAAACCGTCGGCACGCCTGTGCGGATCAGCGTGAAAGGTGCCGTCGCGGTTACGCTTCCGCGGGATCAGTTGCAGGCTGCGATAGACGCCGTTCGCGCAAGATAACATAAAGCCCGGCGCCAATTGTGATCATGATGCCAAGGGCGGCGAGGCCGTTGGGCAGGTCTTTGAAAACCATCCATCCGATGATCGTCCCGAATGGGATTTCCAAATATTGCATCGGTGCCAGGGTGGAGGCCGGTGCAAAGCGCAGGCTCCACGTCATCATCAGATGCGCAACCGTGCCTAACAGGCCCAGTGCCAAGAGGAGCCACCAAACTTCGGTGCTTGCCGTGAATTTCGTCACCTCTGGTTGATCCGCGAAAATCCAAAGCAGGGGCAACAGAATGATGGTTGCTTGAAGCCCGCTGAGTGCTTGCAGGTCGATGGGATCGAGCTCTTTTGCGATTTTGCGCGTGACGAGCATGAAGAAGGCGAAAATAACAGCAACGCCCAATGGTAACAGCGCGGGCCAACCAACCTCGGCAAAGTTGGGTTGGATCACGAGCAGGGTGCCGACAAATCCGACAGCGCATGCGATTAGGCGATGTGGGCCGACTTCTTCGTTCAGGAACAGTTTCCCTAGAAGCAACATGATAAATGGCATGACAAAGGCGATCGCGAGTGCATCCGCCAAGGGGAGGAACCGCAAGCTGGAGAACATCAAGCCGATGCCAATGATATGAAGGACAGTTCGGGCGAGGACTAGGCCAAACATCCCTTGTGGCGGCCATAGGCGGCGACCGGCCCAAAGAACGATCGGGATCAGTATCACCGCTTGGATCAGAAATCGGGTTAGAAGCAATTGCCCAAGGCCAACCTGTCCGCCCAAGAGTTTTGCGATGCTGTCACCTAGCGGTGCCAACACGCAAAAGCCAAGCATCAGAAGGATGCCTAAGAACGGACGGTCCGTTTGCATAGTCTGACCCTAAGGTTGGGCGGGCAGGGGTGCAATCTGTCTTCCGTCTTGGCGTTCGCGGTAGATGACATACAGACCGGAACCAACGATGATCGCGATGCCTATCCATGTGAGCCAATTTGGGAAATCGCCAAAGATTAGGAAGCCAAGAATGACTGCGGTGACGATTTCGAGGTAATGAAGCGGGGCGAGCGTGCTGGCTGGTGCCATGCCGAGCGCATAGGTCATCATTAGGTGAGATGCGGCAGCGGCCACACCGACGCCTATCAACCAGACCCAAAAGATACCTTGAGGCCAAACGGGATCAATGTCGCTGAGGCCAGAGCCGTTGCCCAAGGCCAATATCGGCAGGCAGAGTACCGTGGCGAACAGTGCGGTTTGGAACTGCATGGTCATCGGGCCTACCGTCTTTGAGAGGCCGCGTGTGATGATCATATAGGCCGCGAAGGTGAAGGCGGTTGCCAAAGGGTACAAAGCCACCCATCCAAAGGCCGCAAGGCTGGGTTGAATGACCAACAGCGCGCCGCCAAATCCCACGGCGCTCGCCATGACGCGCCTTGGCCCGATCTTGTCGCGGAACACGAGGTACCCCAACAGCAAGATGATGAAGGGTTCGACGAAGGCAATCGCCAGTGCATCTGCGATGGGCATGACGCGAATGGCGGCAATAAAGCAGTAGGTTGCCGCCAAAAGGCAGACCGACCGGGCGGTCATCAATGGCAGTTGCGCGCGTGCGATGAGCGCGCTTTGACCGACAAACCAGCAAAGAGGCAACATCAGCGCGGCCTGAACGATAAAGCGCGCCGCAGTGATTTGGCCGACTGGGATGGTTTCGGCGGCAAGTTTGGCAAACACGTCCAGCAGCGGGGCTGTGATGCAAAACCCGATCATCAGGGCCATGGCTGGAAGGACGCGATCCCCCATCAGCAGTTCGGTACGTTGACAGCCAAGCCACCTAAGGCCGTTTCTTTGTATTTGGCGTTCATGTCCTCGCCTGTCTGACGCATCGTCTCGATCGCGACATCGAGATGGACCATATGTTTGCCGTCACCGCGAATGGCCAGAGAGGCTGCAGACACCGCTTTGATCGTGCCGAGACCGTTGCGTTCGATGCATGGGACCTGAACCAACCCTTTGACGGGGTCACAGGTCATTCCGAGGTGATGCTCCAATGCAATCTCGGCTGCATTCTCAACTTGCTCTGGCGTGCCGCCCATAACAGCGCAGAGACCCGCAGCGGCCATGGCTGCCGCACTGCCCACTTCGGCTTGGCACCCGCATTCAGCTCCGGAGATCGAAGCGTTGTATTTGATCAGCCCGCCAATCGCCGCTGCGGTCAGCAAGAATTCAGGAACCCGTCCAACGGTCGCGCCCGGAACGTGGTCAAGCCAGTAGCGGATGGTCGCTGGGACAACACCGGCAGCGCCATTGGTCGGAGCGGTCACAATTTGGCCGCCTGCCGCGTTCTCCTCATTCACGGCCATCGCATAGGTCGACATCCAATCGTTGATCGTATGGGGTGCGTTTAGGTTCATGCCACGCTCGGCCATCAAAGCATCGTAAATGCCTTTGGCCCGACGCCTTACGCTCAAGCCCCCCGGAAGAATGCCCTCGGTCGCAAGGCCACGATCAATGCAATCATTCATCACCTGCCAGATGCGAGACAAGCCGGAGTCCAAATCTGAGTTTGGCATTCGGGACAGTTCATTGGCACGCTTCATTTCCGCAATAGATTTGCCCGAAGAAGCGGCCATCTCCAGCATCTCGGCAGCGGTATGGAAAGGGAAGGGGACTGGCGCTCCGGTATCGGTGTCCTTGCCATCTGCTAGTTCGGCAGCTGTCAGAACAAATCCACCGCCAATCGAATAATATGTTTCTTCAATGATGACGTCGCCCTGCGCATCGGTGGCGTAGAGCCTCATCCCATTGGCATGTCCGGCAAGGATGTTGTCATAGTCAAAAATTACATCTTTGGCGGGATCGAACCTAAGGCTTCCCAACCCAGCAGGCTCGACCGTTTTTTCCTGCGAGATGCGGGCTAATTCTGCCTCCGCTCTATCAGCGTCATAGGCGTCCGAACGAATGCCTGCGAGGCCAAGGATAACTGCGCGATCCGTTGCGTGGCCAACACCTGTAAAGGCCAACGACCCGTGCAGGGACGCGCGAACGCCTGCGATGTTGAAGGGTTGCGCGCGCAAGTGATCCAAGAACCGATTGGCCGCAACCATCGGCCCGATTGTGTGGGAAGAAGACGGGCCAACGCCGACTTTGAACATATCGAAGACGGATAGAAACATTAAAGCGCGCTTCCTTCGGGCGAATGCAAGTTAACAGTGTGCTAGAATGGACGTGTTCGATTTACCGCAAGAGCTGACGACGAAACGATTCTTTCACATGCTTGAAGTAGTGCTGTTGAGACAGAAAATGTATGCCGAATGCGACACCAACGACCAATTTGCCGAAGATGCTGGCGAGAATTTGGAATGATCCCTCTCGCGCGGCTCCGCGAACTCCCCTATAGTTTCGCTAACTGACGGGAGCTGCCAAATGTCTTCAGACCTATCCCCCATAGACCGAGCGAAGTTCGTCGCGGCTAAATGTGCCGCTAGCTATGTGCAATCAGGCATGAAAGTGGGGCTTGGTACCGGATCAACGGCTGCTTGGTTGGTGCGGTGCTTGGGTGAGATGGTGCGTGACGAAGGATTGCGGATACAAGGTGTGCCGACGTCCACGCGTACCGCTCAGTTGGCGCGAGATGTTGGGATTGAGGTAATCAGTCTTGATGAGGCAAAGTGGCTCGATCTGACGATTGACGGGGCGGATGAATATGATGCCGATCTGAACCTGATCAAAGGCGGTGGCGGTGCGCTTCTTCAAGAAAAGATTGTCGCGACAGCCTCTGATCAGATGATGGTCATTGCCGACATATCGAAGCAAGTGGGAATGCTGGGGGCCTTTCCGCTTCCGATCGAGATTATTCCTTTTGGATGGCAAACGACAAAGACACTGGTTGAAGAAACACTTATCAGCCTTGATGTGCTTGGGACGTCTTCGACGCTGCGGATGAATGGTGACACGCCTTTTGTCACGGATGAGGGCAATCACATACTTGATCTGCACCTCAACCGCATTGGCAATGCGCGGCAACTCAGTCTTGTGCTCAACCAAATTCCAGGCGTCGTCGAAAACGGGCTTTTCATTGATATTTGCGATGTTGTGGTGATTGGCTCTGCTGACGGGAAGGTTGAGGTGCGTGACATCAACAAAGGGTCGACAGAAGAGATTCAGTTCGATTTCCTAGATGATGGCAATATCTTCATCGAAGCCGCCGACTAACCGCTCGTGCACGCTTCGGTGATCGACGTTGAAACCCGTGCCAGACCCGCTTAGGTAGGCGGTCAAGAATTTACTCAAGGATTGGATGACCCGATGGCGGTTTTTGACTACGACCTCTTTGTGATCGGTGGTGGCTCTGGTGGCGTGCGCGCTGGGCGCGTTGCGGCGGCAACGGGCGCTAAGGTCGGGTTGGCGGAAGAGTTTCGCATGGGCGGCACCTGCGTTATTCGCGGGTGTGTACCGAAGAAATTGATGGTTTTTGCGAGCCATTACAGCGAGATGTTCGACGATGCTGAAGCGTATGGTTGGACGGTCGATCCTGGGAATTTCAATTGGTCCACCTTCCGTCCGAAGCTTCACGCGGAGCTTGAGCGTCTTGAAGGCATCTATCGCCGTATCCTCAATTCGAACGATGTGACCATCCATGACGCCCGTGCGGTTGTGAAAGATCCGCACACGGTCGCCTTGTCTGACGGCAATGAGTTTACAGCAAAGCATATTCTGATCGCGACGGGCGGGCATCCGACCGTGCCGAACATCCCCGGCGCGGAACATGCGATTACGTCAAACGAAGTGTTCTTGCTGGATGAGTTTCCCAAAAAGATGCTGATCGTGGGCGGTGGCTATATTGCTTCGGAATTTGCGGGCATTATGAATGGCTTGGGCGTCGAGGTTGATCAATTCTACCGCGGTGAACAAATCCTGCGCGGATTTGATGATGAAGCACGCGAGATGATCGCTGCTGGTATGGTTGAGAAGGGCGTGAACCTTACGCTCGGCGTCAATGTTGCTGAGATGGATAAACGCGACGGCGGCATCTGGGTCAAAGATACCGACGGCAATGAGCATACGTACGATCAAGTTATGTTCGCCACGGGCAGAGGTCCGAATACCTCTGGCCTGGGGCTGGAAGACGCAGGCGTAACGCTCGGCAAGAAAGGTGAGGTTGTAGTCGACGCATACAGTCAAACGTCGGTGCCATCCATCTACGCGGTGGGCGATGTGACCGATCGGGTTCAACTTACTCCGGTCGCGATCCGTGAGGGCATGGCCTTTGTCGAAACGGTGTTCAAAGGGAACCCAACGCCGGTTGATCATGAACTGATCCCATCCGCGGTGTTCACCCAGCCTGAATTTGGAACCATTGGCCTGACAGAAGTGGAAGCTGCGGCTCAAGAGCCAATCGAGGTCTATTCAACGTCCTTTAAGCCGATGAACCATTCGTTTGCGGGGCGCGAAGATCGAGTGATGATGAAACTCATCGTCAGCAAGGCCAACCGCAAGGTCTTGGGATGTCATATCGTCGCGGATCACGCAGGCGAGATGATCCAACTTGCTGGGATCGCCGTTAAATTGGGCGCAACCAAAGAACAATTCGACCAAACGGTCGCTGTTCACCCGACAATGGCGGAAGAGTTGGTGACGATGAAAGAACCGGTGCGGGAAACTTGAAAACCCGATAAAAAGTATCATTTTAAGCGCAAGGCTCGCCTCGCGGGCGATTAGCAAGGAAGCATACCAGAACATGGCAGGAAACAACGGCGGCCCTTGGGGCGGTGGTGGTAACAACGGTAGCGGGAATAATGGTAGCGGTGACGACCGCAATCGCCCCGACCGTAGACCGGGTCAAGATGGCCCGCAGATCCCTGAAATCGACGATCTCGTCAACAAAGGGCGCGAACAACTCCGCGTTCTGATGGGCGGCGGTGGCGGCTCCAACAATGGGTCGGGCGGTTCCAGCGGCGGCGGTGGCCCGGCGATTACGCGCGGCACCGTCGGTTTGGGTATCTTGGCGCTGGTGGCTCTTTGGCTGTTTGCTTCATTCTACACGGTGCGTCCGGAAGAAAAATCCGTTGAGCTTTTGCTTGGTAGCGAATCCGCAATTGGTGAGCCTGGATTGAACTTTGCCCCTTGGCCAATCGTTACGCGCGAAGTTCTTGCGGTCACAACCGAACGCAACATCGAAGTGGGCACAGGCCGCGCTGGCGGTGATGCTGGTTTGATGCTGACTGGTGACGAAAACATCGTCGACGTCGATTTCCAAGTGGTTTGGAACATCTCCAACCCGTCTGAATATCTCTTTAACCTCGCTGATCCGGCCCAAACGATTGAAGCTGTGTCTGAGTCCGCGATGCGGGAGATTATCGCACAATCGAACCTCGCGCCGATCCTTAACAGGGACCGTGGTGCCATTGCGGATCGTCTGCGCGATCAAATCCAGACCACGTTGGATAGCTATAACTCCGGCGTGAACATTGTCCGTGTGAACTTTGACAAAGCTGACCCGCCAGAGCCGGTTATCGCATCCTTCCGTCAGGTTCAGGACGCCGAACAGGAGCGTGACCGTTTGCAGAACGTCGCGGATGCCTATGCGAACCAGCGCGTTGCTGGCGCGCGAGGTGAAGCAGCGCAGCTATTGGAACAGGCCGAAGCCTACCGTGCTCAGGTCGTGAACGAAGCCGTCGGTGAGGCGAGCCGATTTAGCGCGGTTCTGTCCGAATATGAGAAGGCGCCAGAAGTGACCCGCAAGCGACTGTATCTGGAAACGATGGAACAGGTGCTTGGTGGCGTCGATATCATCCTGCTTGACGAAACGAGCGAAGGCGGAACAGGCGTTGTGCCTTACCTGCCGCTCAATGAACTGCGCAGCAACTCAAACGGAGGGTCGAACTAATGCGTAAGACAGCTTTTCTTCTACCTGCAGCCGTTGTCGTTCTGCTGCTTGCTGCTTCCTCGGTCTTTATCGTCGACGAACGTGAAAAAGCGCTGGTGCTTCAGTTTGGCCGGATCATCACAGTGAAAGAGGATCCGGGCCTTGGGTTCAAAGTGCCGCTGATCCAAGACGTCGTACGTTATGACGACCGTATCTTGAGCCGTGACCTCGACCCAATCGAAGTCACGCCTTCTGATGATCGCCGCTTGGTAGTTGACGCCTTTGCACGCTACCGAATTTCCGATGTCACTCAGTTCCGTGAAGCTGTTGGTGCCGGCGGTGAAGAAGTTGCGGCCCGCCGTCTCGACTCCATCCTGCGCGCTGAAACACGAGAAGTTTTGGGTACGGTGTCATCCAACGACATTCTTTCGACAGACCGTGAGGCTTTGATGCTGCAAATCCGGAATGGTGCGATTGCGGAAGCCGAATCCTTGGGCTTGCAAGTGATCGACGTGCGTTTGAAGCGGACCGACCTTCCGCCGGAAAACTTGAACGCGACCTACGAGCGGATGAAAGCAGAGCGGGAACGTGAAGCCGCAGACGAGATCGCACGCGGCAACGAAGCAGCGCAGCGTGTGCGCGCGCAAGCGGATCGTACCGTTGTTGAACTTGTCTCAGACGCTCAGCGTCAGGCAGAGATCACCCGAGGTGAGGCGGACGCGGAACGGAACCGTATCTTTGCCGAAAGTTTTGGCGCGAACCCAGAGTTCTTCGATTTCTATCGCTCTATGACCGCCTATCAGCGTTCCTTGCAGCCAGGGAACTCAACAATGGTCCTGAGCCCTGAAAATGAGTTCTTCGATTATCTGAAGTCTGACACAGGTCCGGCAACGGAATGATCGCATACATTCTACTAGCACTTGGTTTGGTGCTGTTGATCGAGGGGCTGGTGTACGCACTGGCCCCTTCGCTTGTGGAGCAACTGCTTGCTGCCCTGAGGTCGATACCGATTGATCAACGGCGGATCATGGGCGTTTTTGCGATGGTTCTAGGGGCGCTACTGCTCTGGTGTGCACGCGCCTTAGGATTGTAATGACATGAAATCGCATGCCTTTTTCAGGCCTTGCCACGCCTAAAAAACGCGCGTAGTCAACCAACCTGACTTAGCGTCAACGAATTCTTAAATTCCTGAAAATATTACTATTTCCTTAGGTTTTGTGCAGTTTTTGCACTCACGCGAGTTTTACCAAAGTCGATTGACGTTGGTGTTGCACTTCGCGCGGACTACATAGAACATCGGAAGCTCAGACAGCCCCGAGTTGTCAGGGAGAAACATTTGAGGAGATCGCTGTGAGTTCACAGGCATTGGTCATCGAAGAACAGTCACTCGCCCCGCGCCGCACCATCACTGCACTGGTTGCAGGCGCTGCCATCGCCCTTGCGGTGGCCGTAGGCACCCCAACACCATCTTACGGACAAGATCGTCCTGCAACCTTTGCCGATTTGGCTGAGCAAGTCAGCCCGAGCGTGGTCAACATCACGACATCGACAGTGGTTGCTGGACAAACAGGTCCGCAAGGCATCGTTCCAGAAGGATCGCCGTTTGAAGACTTCTTTGAGGATCTTCAGCCAGAAGGCGACAACAACAGGCAGCGTCGATCGTCTGCGTTAGGCTCCGGCTTCGTGATCTCCGAAGACGGTTATATTGTCACCAACAACCACGTCATCGAAGGCGCTGACGAGATTTTGGTCGAGTTTTATCCCGGGGGTGAGCCCGGGGTTCCGGCTGAGTTGGTGGGCACTGACCCTAACACAGATATCGCGCTGCTGAAGGTTGACCTCGAAGGGCTACCGTTTGTTGAGTTCGGCGACAGCAACGCCGAAGGTGCGCGCGTTGGGGATTGGGTTATGGCCATGGGCAACCCGCTGGGGCAGGGGTTCTCTGTCTCGGCTGGCATCGTCTCAGCCCGCAACCGCGCCCTTTCTGGTACGTATGACGACTACATCCAGACGGACGCCGCGATTAATCGTGGTAACTCTGGCGGGCCGCTGTTCAACATGGATGGTGAAGTGATTGGTGTGAACACGGCAATCCTGTCGCCAAACGGCGGCTCTATTGGGATCGGCTTTGCGATGTCATCTGCGGTTGTTACTAACGTGGTCGACCAACTGGAAGAATTTGGCGAAACACGTCGCGGCTGGCTGGGTGTCCGCATCCAAGACGTGACACCTGATATGGTCGACGCGATTGATGGCCTTGAAACTGCGCGTGGCGCCTTGGTGACAGAAGTACCACCCGGCCCGGCGGAGGACGCAGGTATGGCATCAGGTGATGTGATCATGATCTTTGATGGCGTCGAAATCGAAGACACGCGCGAGTTGGTCCGTGTTGTTGGCAACTCTCCTGTAGGCAAAGAGGTGGCCGTCACTGTTCTTCGGAGCGGAGATGAAACCGATCTGACTGTTGTGCTGGGTCGCCGCGAGACAGCCGAAGCCGTTGCTTTCCCTGCGCCAGAGCCAGAAGAGGAAGTGGCGCCTGAATCTACGGAATTGCTTGGCTTGTCCTTGTCTGTCGTAACGGAAGAGTTGCAGGATCAATACGGTATCACCGGTGAAGATGGCCTGGTGATCACTGCGATTGACCCTGAATCTGAAGCGGCGTCTAAGGGCCTTCTGGAAGGTGACGTGATCACCGAAGCCGGTCAGCAAAAAGTCGCGTCGGTAGAGGATTTCGAAGCACGCATCGAAGAAGCGAAGGAAGCCGGACGCAAGTCCTTGCTTTTGCTGGTGCGCCGTGGCGGTGACCCACGTTTCGTGGCGCTCGGCCTTGAAGAGTAACAGCATTTAGAGACCGAAAAAGGCGGGCCCTTGGCCCGCCTTTTTTGTATGGAACCGTCATCCATGTTGAGAAGGCAAAACTCTGTCGCATTTCAACTGAATAACGTTGTAAATTTGCATTGGCCTTCATTGGTTTGCTGCCCTAAATATGTCGCGACGATTTGAGTTTCTGCGAAGGGAATCGCGCAAAATGGCAAAAATTACCTATGTTGAGTTCGGCGGCAAAGAACATGTTGTCGACGTTGCAAACGGCCTGACAGTTATGGAAGGGGCGCGTGATAACGGTATCCCAGGTATTGAGGCGGATTGTGGTGGGGCATGTGCATGCTCGACTTGCCATGTTTACGTTGACTCCGCATGGGTCGAAAAAATCCCTGCGAAAGACGCAATGGAAGAAGACATGTTGGATTTTGCCTATGAACCAAATCCAGAGACATCTCGTCTGACATGCCAAATCAAAGTGACCGATGACCTGGATGGTTTGCGCGTGCAGATGCCGGAAAAACAGATTTGATCCGTTGGATTGCCCTAGGTGCTTTAGCGGCTGGGGCAGCACAGGCCGACATTCGCGCGGCTGAATACCTGGAGCCAACTGGCGCTTATGGACATTATGTGGTGCCGGGCGGCGAATACGCTCAGCTTTCATTCGAATTGGACGACGGGGCGCGTCTGACCACCAAGGCAGAGGCTGGCGTCTACGAAGACACGGCGCCTCGGTTGGTCGATATCGATGGCGATGGATCGCCAGAGGTCATCTCGGTTTTTTCTTATTTCAATGCCGGTGCCGCGATCCGCATTTGGGATGAAACGGACGGTCAGATCAGTCTACTTGCAGAAGGCGATCCAATTGGAACGCGGTTTCGGTGGCTGGCGATCATCGGCGCTGCTGATTTAGACGGCGACGGTCAGATCGAAATCGCCTACGTGGACCGGCCGCATTTGGCAAAGACCTTGCGCGTCGTGCGCGTTGACGGCGACAGCCTCACCGAAGTCGCGAATTTTTCTGGTGTAACGAACCACCGGATTGGGGAGCCTGACATTGCAGGTGGCATTCGAGATTGCGGCGACGGGCCAGAGATGATCCTGGCAAGCGCCAGTTGGTCAGAACTCTTGGCGATCACGTTTGACGGCTCGTTCCAAGCGACGGTGATTGGCGCAGATACAAGCCGCCCAGCCTTTGCAGACGCGATGACCTGTTAGACTGCGATTGTTGCGAAACAGATCAAGATCACAATCTCGGTCACCAGCTGCGTCGCGCCAAGAACGTCTCCGGTCTGGCCACCGATCTTTACCTTTGCAATTGCTGCCCAAGCGAAAGCCGATAGGGCCGCTGCGACTAAGATGAACGGCGTCGCCCAACCGGCGAAAAACAACGTCACGAATATAGCGACGCCGCAACCGACAAGCATGGTGCTTTGTGACGGTCTGCCGACGGATTGGCTCAGCCCGCCCTCTCTTGCATGAGGAAGGAATGTCATCAGCACCACCATGTTGGTGCGTGAAACGGTGGCCGCGACGATAAGTGCAGGCCAGAATACCTCTGTGCTCAAAACACCTAACACGGCCCCGAAACGGAGCATCATTGAGAAGACCAAGGCAAGGACACCATAAGCACCGATCCGGCTGTCTTTCATGATTTCCAGACGTCGATCCTTGGTCCATCCGCCCCACAGCCCGTCGGCGCAATCCGCCAAGCCATCTTCGTGCATGGCACCTGTCAGCACGACAGGAACGATCAGGCAGAATGTAGCAATGACGAGGGGAGGTAAACCGAGCCAGAGAAAGAGAGACGCAAACATCCACGTGATGAACGCAATGCAAATGCCCACAATTGGATAGGCCCAAGCCGATGCGGCTCCTCGTTCCATCGCCGCATCCGTATCAACGCGAATGGGCAATCGGGTGAGCAGCCCAAGTGCTGCGGGCACATCTGCCCAAGTGACCAAAGGTGGGGTGTCGCCTTTTTGCAAAAACTCGCCTCGTTCTGCGCTTTCATTTCCGATTTTGATCGTTAGACATGTCGCGACCATTACGCAATGAGGACACGATGAGCGCGCCATTTTCTTCCTTAGCTGAGTTTCAGGCCGTTCTGGCCAATGCACCGGGCAAGAACAGCGAAGCCGAAGCAGGCGCTGAGGCGCGCAATGGGCAATTGACCAAACCTCCGGGCGCCTTGGGTCGATTGGAAGATTTGGCAATTTGGTACGCCAGTTGGCGTGGAACAGATCGGCCAGAGATGAAGGCCCCTCAGGTGATCGTATTTGCCGGTAACCATGGCGTTTGCGCACAAGGTGTCTCTGCATTCCCGCCAGAGGTCACGGTGCAGATGGTGGCAAACTTCGAACATGGCGGCGCGGCGATCAATCAGCTCTCCAAGGCGTTTGGCGCGAAGATGGATGTGTACGCGCTCGACCTCGACACACCGACAGCGGATTTCACACAGGCCCCAGCGATGACCGAAGAAGAAGTCATCGCCGCCCTTCAAACCGGTTGGAATGCCGTTGATCCGAATGCAGACGTGCTTGTCACGGGCGAAATGGGTATCGGCAACACGACATCCGCGGCCGCCGTCGCGGCGGCGGTTTTTGGAGGCGAAGCGGGCGAGTGGACGGGTCGTGGCACTGGTGTGGACGACGAAGGTTTGGCGCGTAAAACCGACGTCGTTGCGCGCGGTTTGGCGCTGCACGCAGATGCGATCAAAGACCCGCTTCAGGTGCTTCGCTGCTTGGGCGGACGCGAACTTGCTGCGATGGCCGGCGCGATTGCAGCGGCACGGTCTTACAGCATTCCGGTCATCCTTGATGGCTTTATTTGCTCTGCCGCTGCGTCGAGCCTTCATGCGGCTCAAGAAGGCGCACTTGATCACGTTGTCGCGGGGCATCTGAGCGCTGAAGGCGCGCATGCCAATATCCTGTCTAACCTCGGGAAGGAACCGCTTTTGAACCTTGGTCTAAGACTGGGAGAGGGGTCAGGCGCTGCATTGGCCTTGGGTGTTCTAAAGGGTGCGATTGCGTGCCATTCCGGCATGGCGACCTTTGCAGAGGCAGGCGTCGCAGACGGCTAACTAGCCCGGTACTTGTAACGCATAGGTACGACCGCGCTTGACGTAGTTGAGCGCGGTGTCGCCAATCGCTGTGACGCGCCCACCGTCGAGTGAATCGCCAACTTCAACGCGGACATAACGGCCGTTCGCCAATCGAATGAGGGCGCGGCGGTCAGATGGGCGACCGTAGACGCCGATTAAGTTGATTTCACGCAAGCGGATCGCGTTGTCGATGGTCGCGGCTCGCGCGACGCCGCCCGGAACTGGTCCAGAAGCGACAGCCGGCGCGGAAGCGACCGCAGCGGGTGCAGCCGGTGCGCGCGCTGAGGCTGCGACGGCCCGCGCCACTGCGCGTTCGAAATTGCGGGGGCGCGTATCAGGGCGCTTTGAGACCAATACCGCTTGGCGTGTCACCGATACGAAAGGTGATGCGGGTGCTGCATCCGCAATAGCGGCAAGGACGGAGTTGATGCCTTCCTCGGTCGCTTCTGGCGTTGCCGCAGGTGCCACGCTGCTCGGCCGGAGAAACGGTCTAAATCCCGCAAGTGCAGGGTCTGCTATGGCGAGAAGGTCGATCGGTGGTCCTTCGAGCGTTGTTGGCCGCACGCTCGGACGGAAACCAGCCAGGGTAGGATCTGCCGAGTCGATGAGGTTCGTTAAGACCGCTGGTTCGGGTGTCGGAACAGGGGCTAAGGCCGCAGGGCGGATCGATGGCCGGAAGTTTGCGAGGTTCACGCCTGCAAGGGTCACAGCATTCGTCGGGTTGACGATAACGCCTGGTGTGCCAGTCTCCGCAGTCTCCGCAGTCTCCGCAGTCTCCGCAGTCTCCGCAGTCTCCGCACTTTCTAACTCAACGACAACGGGCTCCTCTGGTTCGAGCGTCGTTTGCAAGTCAGCCAAGGCAGAAGGCCGTAACGGCGGTGGGTTCAGCGGTGCCCCTGCAAGGACCACCAACTCGTCATTGTCTATGAGAACGTTTGTGTCTTCAGGGGCAGCAGCTGCAGCGACCTCTGGAAGCGGTGCAATCCCGTCAGGGCGCAAAGGAGGCACTTTCGGGGGTTGTCCAGCCACCAACACAAGCGGTGCGTTTCCGCCTGTAAGCGGTCTTTCGACAACAACATCCGGTATTTCCGTTCCAGGCCGGAAGGGCGGAACTTTTTCAGGGGCGCCGGAGAAAACGATTGTCCCGTCTGGGGTCACGGTGCCTTCGGGCGTGGCCAGAATGAAGCCCCTGAGATCGCGCGCGAATGTCACGCCCGGTGGCGGCGGATTGCGCGGCGTCGCGATGTTGGCGTCCGGTGCCATCACCTCTCGATCAGGAATGGCGATTTGATCCAATCGGCCCTCATCAAAGATTGATTTGGCTTCAATGAACCCCTCCAGATTACCACCGCGTGGAAGAAGAGGCATCCGTGGCGCGCGTTGATAGACACCGGTTGCCGCATAAATCCGATCAGCCTCGGCTGGAGAAAGAACCCGACCAACGGCCTCTCTCAAAACAGGTAGCGTTCCCGCCGGGGACTCTGGCGCTGGCAAGGGCGCAGCGACGTCTTGCGGAGCCACTTCAACTGTTGTTTCTTCGCGAAGCTCGGGGGCGATATCGGTTGACGTCTCGACCGTTTCCGTCGCTTCCAATGGAGTTTCTGGGTCTTCAACCTCCGGCGCGACAACGGTTTCGACAGGCTGTGGCGCAGGTGTTTCGATAATGTCAGGCGTGCGGAACCAGCCAGCGATGCCATCTTCGCTCAGGGTGTTGGCCCAGAGCGCGACCAAGAACAGGAATATCAACAATCCAGCGGTGAGCATCAAACCCAAGAACCGGGGCTTGCCGCCGACGCGCCCCTTTGCACGTGCGCCGTGAATAGTCATCGCAGCTGCTTCGGACGCTTTCTCTTTTCTGCGCTTGGCCTTCGGAGCCGTTTTCGGTTTTGAAGGTTCAACGACTGTTGCGGGAGCGGCCACGACTTCAGGTTTGGGAGCCGAACTTTCCACAGCAACGGTGGCCGGACCAACCGCTGGAGCGGCACTCGGAGGGGTAGGCTCAATAGTCCGACGGGTTCCAAAAAGTGGGACGTCGTCTACCTCTTCCTCTTCAGGCGCGTCCACGGCAACGTCAGATTCAATATCTTCTGAACCTGATTCCTCAACGGCCAATTCCGTCGCTGCCTCAGAGGCAGGTGCTTCTACTTGTTCGACTTCCTGATTGTCTTCTGAGCTTTTCTGCTCTTCGACCGGTTCCACCGTATCAGCTTCAATGTCCGGTGCAGGCAAAACTGCCACGCCCGCCATTGCCCGTTCATAACCATCAGCGTCGCCAAAAACGATTTCATTGCGGAACGTGAACGGCTCTGGCTCTGCAACAAAAGCAGCAACGTCGAACCCGTGTTCGCGCGCGAAACCGGCTGCTTCTTCCAAAGTCTCCTTGGCAACAGCGGCAATAAAGGTGCGCCCGCCAGTTCGATCAAAATCAATCTCCAACTGGTCCACAGCATATGGCGTGGTACCTTCCAAAGCGGCGCGCACATCGTCATCCGATGTTTGTGCCGTATCGATTGTCATGAATTTGATCTGATCAGCAGGAATAATCAGCTTGGCTACAACTGGACCCTCGCCCGCCTTTGCTCTGAGATCAGAAAGCTCGGTCGCCAAATCCTCAGCATCCGGAGCAACCTCTCCAACGATTTGCCACCCTTCGCCCACCCGACGCAAAAGTCGGATCCCCTCAAAGGAAAGCGATAGTGCAAAATCTGGCGTCATCGTGTGCCCTTAGCATTCTCGACGGTTCGGCAAAACCTGCATTTGCCGCGCGCTTATGTGGTATAGCAATTTCCCGCCAAATCCAAGGTTTTGCACATCTTTTCATGATGAAATGGCGAAACGATTGGGCATAAGAGGCTTAGACCTTAAATTTGTAGTATCGGAGGGTCCAATATGCGCTCAATTCTTGCCACCATAGGGTTAATCACCATGCTCAGCACAACCAGCGCCACCGCAGAGGGCGGCACCATCACCGTTTCTGGCACGGGCAATGTGTCTGTCGTTCCTGACATGGCGAACATCTCGCTTGGTGTCTTCAACACTGCGCCCTCTGCGCAGGAGGCTGTGTCAGGCATGAGCGACAGTATTGGCGCGGTTATCGACGGGTTGCTTGAGGCGGGTATTGAAGAAACAGATATTCAGACCAACAGCCTGCGCGTAAATCCAATTCAGGACTACAACGCAGATTCCGACAGGTCACGGATCACCGGATACTCCGCGCAATCTATGGTGACTGTTCGCGTGACGGAGATAGATGAACTCGGCGTTATCTTAGACCAAGTTTTGTCCAACGGAGCCAATCAGCTCAACGGTTTGCAATTTGACGTCGCTGATCGAGAGCCTCATTTGAACGCTGCAAGAGAGCGAGCCGTCGCGGATGCCATGGCGAAAGCGCAGGTCTATACCAACGCGGCAGGTGTGTCCTTGGGTGGCATCGTGTCGATGAGCGAAAGCGGGGGTCGCGTGGCGCCTCTTGCCATGGAAATGTCAAACGCCCGCGCTTCAGGTGTCCCTGTTGCAGCGGGCGATATCTCAATTTCCGCCAATGTCACAATGACTTATGCCATTGAGGATTGAGCGTTAGGCTGTTGCTTTCGACAGCGCCTGGTCCAGATCAGCGATAATGTCGTCGGCATCTTCGGTGCCGATCGACAGCCGCACGATATTTGGACCGGCCCCGGCCGCTTCCTGCTGTTCTGTCGTCAACTGGCGGTGCGTGGTGCTGGCCGAATGAATGATCAAGCTGCGCGTGTCGCCAAGGTTGGCGACGTGGCTAAAGATTTCCAAGCTGTCGACTAGCCTAATACAAGCCTCATAGCCGCCTTTGACGGCGACGGTGAATAAAGCTCCCGCCCCGCGTGGGCAAATCTTCTCAACCAGTCCGAAGTAGGGCGAGCTTTCGAGCCCTGCATAGGTCACATAGTCGATGCGGTCGTCTTGCTCCAACCAAGCAGCGACTTTCTTCGCGTTCTCCACATGGCGCTCCATCCGCAATGAAAGCGTCTCAATCCCCATCAGCGTGTAATGCGCCGCTTGCGGATTCATGGTCATACCCAAATCGCGCAAACCAATCGCAATGCCATGGAACGTGAAGGCCAAGGGCCCAAAGGTCTCTGCAAATTTCAGCCCGTGATAAGCTGGCTCTGGCTGGCTCAACGATGGGAATTTATCATTCGCGGCCCAATCGAACTTACCGCTATCGACGACGCAGCCGCCGGTGACCGTGCCGTTGCCGGTCAGGTACTTTGTGGTCGAATGCACCACCAGCGTCGCACCATGCTCAATAGGGCGGCACAGGTAGGGTGTGGCTGACGTATTGTCGACGATCAGCGGAATGCCCGCATCATCGGCAATCGCTGAAATCGCATCGAGATCAGTGATGTGACCACCTGGGTTTGCAATCGCTTCGCAGAAGACCGCGCGCGTGTTGTCATCAATCGCGGCTTTCACGGCTTTCAGATCGTCGAAATCGACAAATGTGCACTCCCACCCAAACCGCTTAATGGTTTGGCTGAACTGGGTCATCGTTCCACCATAAAGACGCGAAGAGGCAACAATGTTCAAACCCGGACCCATCAGTGGGAACAACGCCATAATCTGCGCTGCGTGGCCGGAGGAACAGCAAACCGCGCCCGCACCCCCCTCAAGCGTTGCCACCCGTTCCTGCAAGGCAGCGATGGTTGGATTTGTCAGGCGGGAATAAATATATCCCACTTCCTGCAAGTTGAACAAAGCCGCCGCATGTTCGGCATCGCGGAACACATACGCCGTTGATTGATAAATCGGCACCTGCCGTGCGCCCGTCGCCGGATCAGGGCGGGCGCCTGCATGAATTTGCAGCGTATCAAAGCCGTAGCTGGTTTCATTGGTCATTGCGGTCTCCCCAAAGAAAGTCTTTTGTTACCCCTGTGTCTAAGGCCATTCCGCGCCACCCTCAACGCTTTGGAACAAAAAGGACTAAAACATGCCACATCCATTCCATTTGGCCTACCACGTCACCGATCTTGGGGACGCTAGAGAATTTTATTCCAACGCGATGGGTGCAACCGAAGGGCGATCAACGGATACATGGGTTGATTTTGATTTCTTCGGTCATCAACTCAGCCTGCACCTCGGCAAACCGTTTGAAAACGCGTCGACCGGTAAAGTCGGCGACCATCTTGTACCAATGCCCCATTTTGGCATCATCTTGCCGCTTGAGGAGTGGACCGCTCTCGCAGGTCGCCTGGAAGAGCGCCAAACAGATTTCATCATCGCCCCGTCTGTGCGATTCAAAGGCGAACCGGGGGAGCAATGGACGATGTTTTTTCGCGATCCCTCCGGCAACCCGATCGAAATTAAGGGTTTCGCAGACACCACGGGCATCTTTGCGAGTTAATCGTCTTTTGTGCTTAAATACTTTGTGGAAGCGGCCGAAGGCCCCGTGGGCAAGGCCTTTTACCGCATCCAATAGCCGGCCGCTTTGATCTTATTGCGCAGCTTTCGCTCTGGTCTTGGCAAATTGGCTTGATCAAAAAGCGCTCGCACTTTTTGCCCGCGGCCCTGATAGATAGTGCGCTTAAAAGCATCGTAATTTTTCAACCACTTCTTGATCTTATTCGGCGCAGATACGGATTCTAAAATTGCGACGGTATGGTCGCTCTCGCGTGCGTAGAGGAGTGGTATGGTGCGATAATGGCACGTAATTGCGCCATCTAGCCCGTTCAATGTAGTATCCGGCCGGCCGCCTCCGAAAGAGTGAATGACTAAGGGGAGGGAAACTTGATCCAGCCAGGGATCAAGCGGCTGAATAATCATTTCTTCCGGCGTGTCATCACGAATTTTCAAAGCAAAATCTAGGAACCGTTGTCCAAATTGACGAGGACACTTGCCAAAGAACCAACCGGCATTGAAGTAGAGATACCTCTCCCAAAATTCGTCAGGCTGGCTCAGGTCCAAGGAGCTTTCGAAATCAAGCCCAAACTTGTTGTAAAGCGACTTCCAAATCGCCGTATAGCCGGGCCAATAAAGCTCCTCCACCGGCCAGGTCCCTTCGCGCCGCATCGATGCCGAGGGACGTTCAAAATCAAAGGGGACCGTGCTCAGATCGCCTGTGATCAAAGTGTCCGTATCAAAAAAAACGAAGGGCTCCCCCTCGGGCAGCGCAAGCAGCGCTTCGATCTTGTTGCCGTAAGGGTAGGATTGTCCAAAGTGCTCGTTTTCAAAGGGCAGGATTTTCGCACCGTTCTCTTTCAAGACATCACGGATATCCCCGAGCATACGTGGGTCTTTTTCCCAGCGATTGGTGAATTGCGGCTCAGCAACAAAGATACGTCCCTTGAGTGTCGGTGACATAGCCTTGAGAGATGCCACAAAAAGCAAGGCTTCATATTGCAAGCGGCCCGCTTGACCAACGATCAATATGTTGAATGGCTGATTAAAGGCTATTGTGCGCGCCATGCTTTGGTATGCCTAAACAACTTCGGAATGTCTGTATTCATGACGCCTTTGATGACCGCCTGTTACTACAACTGAATAGTACCTAGGTATTCTAAACAGCATGTGAGCTTTTAGGTTTATTTCAACACTTGTTTTGGAGGCACGTTTTGCAGGCGACACGGAAACAATAGACATTTATTTGCAGAACAAAATTTTACAGTCGTGATTTGAGCCCCGGTATACGCTTGTGATATCTTAAACTTCGTATGGATAGGCCAAAAACTAACCGCAACCGTTGAATTAAACTTTCAGCACCCGCTGTTGTCCACTGAAGTATCTGGCATAATAGTGTTGCAGCGGGTTACCCCGTTTAGGTTGGCAGCACCAAGGTTAGCACCTATCAAACTAGCATTGCTCAGATCGGTACTGCTAAGATTAGCTCCGCTTAGATTAGCAGCACCCAGATCAACACCTGTCAGATCAGCGCCGCTTAGATCGGACCCTGCCAGATTAGAAGCACTTAGATTAGCATTTTTCAAATTAGCGCCACTCAGATCAGCATCTCTCAGATTAGCTGCACTAATACCAGCAGTTGTCAGAGTAGTGCCTCTCAGGTTAGCAGCATTGAGATTAGATGCATTGAGATTAGCACCTGTCAGATCAGCACCACTCAGATCGGCACTGACCAGATTAGCGGCGCTTAGATCAGCATTATTCAAATTGGCATCTCTCAAATTGGCACCAGTCAGAACGGCAGCAGCCAGATCAGAAGATTCCAATTTGGCAGCATTGATATTAGCATTAACCAAATTAGCACCACTCAAATTAGCGCCACTCAGATTAGAGCCACCTAGATTAGCATCACTAAGATCGGCAAGCCCCAGATCACAGTCTTTGCAATCACGAGTATCGCTCAGCTTCTGTAGATCATTTGGATCAAATGCTGATGCGCTACTGCCAAACATGGTAATAGCGATAGTCAGTGCCGTAATAGTTCGTTTCATCTGATAACAGCTCCTCTTGTGGATACAGTCCGCGCTTCTGTCAGAACTATAGCAACGCGCAACATCAGGTTATCAAAGTGGCGTTGGTCTCTCAAGTCATGCACTGTAAGTGGCTGTAAGATATTGGAAAATCAAAATATTATTAAGGCTTAGACATATTGAAAACTAAATGAGAGTATGTCGGTGGAATTCATTTGGAGCGACGTATTTGGTTGTGTCGTTTCTGTTGCCGCCTAGGCGGACATTCATTCATTAAAAATCTACGAATGTTCCAAGGGTTCAGTCTTGGAAACGAAATCAGCTCTAATTGTTGAACCTTGGATGGAGATCAGTCCTTTTTTAGTCGACCATAAACTTCGTTTGTCGTTAATACGTAACGGAAACGCAGATCGACAGCGATGCTATCTTCTCATCCTTGGACATTCACAACTGTTCGAACAAGACTCTGTTCCACGCCATTGCCTTGCGGCGACTTTCTAAGAAACATCAGGTGTTAAACGGTCAACTTTGGTAGTTCTGCAGTCAACCTAAATCAGCAATGTGGACTAGATTTTCGCGCATTTTCAAAAAGCGTCTAAACAACCACATTTGATGGCGATGCACGAAATAGGTCGTTGTACATACAAATTTTCTCAATAGACGACAATGTTAAGGTGAGCTTAGAAAATTAAGAAAGCCTCAAACTCGAAGGCATTTTTTCCCTTACAATAAACAACATCGTATTAAACCTCCACTTTACGTTTCTTACGCAGACCTAAACCGGCGAAACCAGCGATAGCAGTAAGCAGGAGTGGAAAGCCTGCGGGGATAGGAACTGGAGTGATGCTGGAAAGTTCAATCACGGAAATGTTCGCGGTATCCCAGCTAAATGAAGATGAAAACTGAGAGATTTCACCGAACTTGCCCTCGGCTCGCACCAATAAACCATCATAATCGGCACCAGAAATACTATCATCTTTGAACAGTATTTCGAGCAAACCGTTGTTCTCATCACCATCTTTAAAAAATAACGCACTTGCACCGGAGGCTTTGACTTCGGCCGACGATCCGGCATTGATAGACAGTCCTTGAATTTCGAGCTCTAGCACGCTCTGACCAAAAGTAGGGTTTATGCTACCGCCGGTTACAACGTTCTCGTTCGAGAAATTGTAAGATAGCAAAGCGGGTATGTCTACTGGGGGATCAGGAAGAAAAGAGCTGGGACTATAACTCACGCTACCAAGTCCTGTAGTAGAGTACAAAATACTGCCTTCTTGGAGGCCAAATTCGGCAGGATTAATACTAGCTGCGTTCGCTTCGAACCCAGTAAAAATAATAGTAGCAAACGCTGCGGCTTGATTTACCAACTTCATTCTGACCTCCAACCGTACCTAATACTTTTTTACCTCAGAAAGTATGTTGGCAGTAACGCCAGTTGTCAATTGATATGCCTCAAGGTGTAGCGAACATCGGTTTGGCCCCTCATCTGGCCCTTCCTTTAAACGGTCTTTTTCGAGGGGTTGCTACGATCAAAAAGTTGGTCGACTGACGCTTCCGCAGCGGACTCTGAGCTTGGTGTGGTTGGGTGCAGGGTAATCCAAGTGGTCTGCAACAAAACCAAGTGTCGAGTTAATTGAGCGTCAGCTTCGAGCTCGGATCGACGAATACTGTCAAAAGGGCCAACGACCGCTTTGGATAAAGGTAGCTGCAACGAGCCATCCTCACAGACGAGCCCGTGTCTCTGGTTTACTTGTCAAGAAATGCACGGATCAACGGCAGTGTTTCGTCTGGATTGTCCCAAATCATATCGTGACCAGAGTGCTGTACGATGGAAAGCTTTCCGTTTTGAAAGTAGCTCAGGTGAGCACGTTGGGCGTCCTCGCCAATCCAGTCGTTGCATTCACTGGCGAGCAAAAGGACAGGTCCCGAATAGCGTTCGGCACCTTGGGCAATGAGTTGAATTTCGGCAGCACCAGTTTTGCCTGAGGTTTGGCTGGCCGTTGCCCCAAATCGCCACGCCGCCGCATCGAATTCTTCACCGGGGCAGTGGTACGGGTTTTCCGGATGATTAAGGAAACTATGAATGATTTCGCTCATCATGTAGTCTTGAGCCGCGCTGGAGTCTGGGCCGGACACATGTAGAGACTGAAGGGCGGCGACAGCAGCTTGTCGATAGAAACCCAATCCGGACATATATTGGCTTGCTTGTGCCATCCAATCCTGAGCCTCGTCGCCATTGAAAAAGCCCGGTTCCAACAGAATTGCGCGTGCAACTTTTTCGGGAGCTTCGCCCAAATAGGCCGTCGCAAGCATTGCACCCCAGGAATGCCCAAGCAGCGTCACGGGGCGATCTGGTGAATATCTATCAATAACAGCATCGAGCTCTGCTATATAGGCTGGGACGGTTAAATTTTCCGCCGGAACTCTTTCAGACAGTCCCGCACCTCTTTGGTCGTAGAATACTACGAAATTTGTATCCGCCAGTGATTTTGAACTAAGGAGTGATCGGTAGTCTCCGCCCGGACCACCATGCAGAACAATGATCACTGGATTGGATGGGTCGCCGTATGTCTCGGCATGCAGACGCACGCCGTTGATCTCAATCTGTGGTAAAGAGGCATCGTCTACCACTGTGGCAGCCACCAAGTATTGCCCGGACATAGCGAAATACAAACCTATTGCTGCTAGGATAAACGCCCCAGTAACGCCAATCGAAATTATCAAACCGACCTTGAGTGCCTGCGCAATTCTATTTTTTTTAGGTTTTTGATTGTGGGAAACTATTACGGAATCCTCTATCGATGCTGTGGGGGTTTCGCTGGCTGTAAGATCGGCGAGTGCTGCCTTTTGGCTCTGCTGCAAAGGTGAATTCGTCATTTCGTTCTCCGTATCGTTGGAACGGTCGTACTGAGCACGTGCAAGGCTGGCATTATCGTTTGATAAGGAATTCGGGATTTGGACCTTTTGACTTTTTTGAGCAGTTCTTTGAGCGCTCTAGACAAAGACATCGCGCGTGAGTTCGCTGCAGCATGGAGCGTCCAACATGTCGTAAAGGGGTGTTGCCTTGCAGCGCAGGGCGAACCAGACCCAATGGAGCACATCATTCTAGATGGACGCGCCGCTAGCCAAATCAGCGATCTCGACGGCCGAGCCGTTTGTGTTGGCTTTCACGCTGGTCCTTGTGTGGTAACACCAAATATTGTGAGAACAAGAAACGGGACCTCGCTTGTGTCAATAGACGCCGTTACGGACGTGTTGGTTGCGCAGATGGACAACCGCGCTTTGATTGAGCTCATGCTGGTTTCGGAGCCAATACGCGAATGGGCAAACGGCATTATGCAACAAGAACAGGTCCGTAAGGCTGATCGAGAATGGTGTCTTGCAGCTCTTGGTGGCGCAGACCGCCTAGCTTGGTTTCGCAGAGCTTTCCCGCGTCACGAAGACGTCTTCGGACATTATTTAATAGCTTCCTATCTCGGTATGACCCCGGTCACACTCAGCCGACTTCGCGGTGCTGAGCGAAACACGAAGCTTGATTGAGGGTTAGATCTGGGAACCGATTGCTAGTAAGGCAGATCTTGGTAGCTACCGTAGCGAAATGGCGCTTTTTCCAAGGAAGCTGACCGTCTCTGCCTTTCTCAACGACGAATGCCAAAAAGGGTCTTTATCGCTGGCGTCACACTTGCCGTGAAACTGATCGGGTAGTTTTACAAGCGGAAACCATAAAAAATGGTAGATTACTGGAACGCAATTTAGAACGTAGCATCTGCACGTATTTCGGCGATGGCGGGGTCTTCTAAAACCTCCAAAGATAAGAGGAAAAGTTCGCGCGCATGCGTGTGATGTTCGGTATCACGAAGCCTAGTCCAGTATGAAATCCAACACACACCCCGCGCCCGTTGGTGTTGGCGACCTAATTCACTATCTTGCCGCTAAGCACCATGACCTCTCGAGTTACATGTGCACCCTGACACGCGAGAATTTCGCCCTTCTTTGTCAAACGGGGCGTTCACTTAGATGCAAATTCGGCCAGCATTTCTTAGGAAAGACCGGGCTGAGGGCGTCAATCAGGCTGTAAAGATCCAAACCTCTTTCCCATTATCAATTATTAATGCCGCTGCCTCGCGAAGCTGCAACACTGGTGGCAATCAAAGGAGATTGTCACATGAGATTGACGCTCACGCCACGGTCAATGCAATCGACGGAAAATTCTGGCGGTCGCGACAAACGGGAAGGATGTAAAATGGTACTCGCAATGGCCCTTCGCATCTTCCTGGCGCTTTTCATTATCTTGGTGCTTTTGGGCATCGGGCTCTATGCCGCGGCCATTAAGGCCCCGCGCGCACCTCAAGGCGTGGTCGAACAGAGTGAAGTCGTAGAGTACTTGGACCTTTTGGTGGCGTCTAAAACGGCAACGGCCGTCTCCGTCGCGGTCATGCGAAACGGCGAACTCATTTGGGAACACGCCGCGGGACAAGCTAATCCGTTCGAGGCTCGTGATGCGACACCAGACACGGTCTACCATATCTGGTCAGTGACAAAGGTGGCGACTGCGTTGGCGGTTCTGGACCTTGCCGAGGATGGGCTTCTCGATCTCGACTCACCGGTGACCTCGGTACTCCCTTGGTTTGACGTTGAAGCGAAGGAAGGCCGGGCGATGACAGTTCGCGATCTTCTGGGGCACACATCCGGTCTGCGCGACACGGTTCCGGCTGTGTTCGGATGGCTACGCTACGACGAGGATCTGCCCAATCAGACCGATTACCTGAAAGCAAAGATGCCGGAGTATCGCTCTCTGCGGTTTGCGCCGGGAGAAGACCGGCGCTACAGCAACCTCGGCTATATGGTGCTAGGCGCGATCGTCGAAGGTGTTACCGGCGAGGAATACTCGGACGTCATTCGTGAGCGTGTTTTGGAACCCGCAGGGATGACCTCCACAGATTTTACTTTTACGTCCGACCTCGCTCCTCGGGAAGCGCTCGGGAGTCATCCCATCATCCATGTCTTTAGCCCGCTTCTGCCGTTTCTTATTGACTTGGGCGACTTCACTCATATGCATGACGGCCCGCTGCTTTGGCAGAACCGGCTCTATGTCGAGGCAACCCCGCCGACGGGTCTGATCGCATCAGCGCGCGATGCCGCCCGTCTGGCACAAGCCGCCCTGTCGCCCGGCGTTGTACTTGAAGAGGAAACGCTCAGCCTAATGCGCCCGAGTTCACCTGACCAAACCCCACTCGGTTGGTTCGAACGCGGCAGCGAAACGCGTCATTGGCTCCAGCACCGTGGAGGTGGACCAGGTTACGCGGCAGCTGTCAGGGTCTATCCGGACGAAGGCCTTGTGATTGCTGTGCTGGCGAGCGGAACGGCCGCCCCTGCATCAACGATCACAGATCTGGTTGCCGGGCTAAAGAACTGAACCTGCCCCAATCTGATGAAAGCCCACCTTGTCTGGTGATTAGACAGATATGTGGCCGGTATTTGCCGGCGGCCTCTCGCCCAACTCGCTCGCAGTCATTAAGCCGACGGGCTTTTGTTTTGGTGTCCCGCCGGAACTCTCTATCGCTGAGGCGTTCACTCAGGTAGTTGTGTTCGATGTGAAGCGCATACCACTTATTGATGTTTAGAAACTCATGGAGATGCTGTGGGACTTTGCGTAAAAAAAAGCGTTCGCGATCGAGAAGAAGGTGCCAGGGTTTGATCTGTCTGGCCATCTTGGTGCCGAAAATAGCTTAAAAAGTACTGGAAATCGAACAAACTCGGCATGTTTCCGTGCTACATGTTCAATTTTTTAAATCACTAGGTGGAGTGGTGGGCGACCCTGGAATCGAACCAGGCGTGCGTCTCCGCGAGGGAGTTACAGTCCCCTGCCACACCTTGCGGCCTGTCGCCCACTGACGGGCTGATTACTTGTGTGACTTCAGGGCGTCAACCTCAAATGTGAGGCTTCACAGATTGATCAGGCTCCGGTATCCGCTAAGGCCTTGGACATGGGGTTCGTTATGAAAAAACCAAAGTGGGTTGTTGCAAAGGAACAGGCGAAACGTGCTGCTGCGGCAGAGACGGTTTGGCTCTTTGGAATTCACGCAGTGCGTGATGCTTTGATGAACCCGAAACGTGAAAAGCTCCGCCTCGTTGTTACTAAAAATGCGGCTGACCGTCTCACGGATGCGATTGAGGCGTCTGGCGTCACGCCAGAAATGTCTGACCCGCGTAAGTTTGCCGCCCCTATTGATCCGCAATCTGTGCATCAGGGCGCAGCCTTAGAGGTCAAACCATTGGATTGGGGGCGATTGGATGAGATCGCGACGGGCGATGGCCCAATGCCGCCCAGAATCGTGATGCTGGACCGCGTGACCGATCCACACAATGTAGGTGCGATTCTACGATCAGCGGAGGTTTTCGGTGCGCGGGCAGTGGTGTCGATGTCCCGTCATGCGACTCCCGAGACCGGCGCCTTGGCAAAAACAGCAAGCGGTGCATTGGAGCGTCAGCCGTATATTCGAGTGCGCAACTTGGCCGACGCTATGACCGAGTTGAAGTCTATGGGGTATTTGGTGCTGGGCTTGGATGGAACGGCAGACCAAACGATTGAAGAGGCTGTCGACGGGAAACGTGATCGCGCGATTGCTTTGGTCATGGGTGCAGAAGGGCCGGGATTGCGAGAAAAAACCCTGGCGACCTGTGATCACTTGGTCCGAATTGATTTTTCTGGTGGATTTGGTTCCCTTAACGTCTCAAATGCGGCGGCAGTTGCCCTATATGCCTCTAAAGGATGAGGCAAAGAGGGTCTGATGCAGGGCACTAAAATCGCGACATGTTGTTATTGCGGCACCAAAGCTGCGCTGGTTTTGCGAGGTAAAACGCACCATGAATTGAGCTGTTCCAGCTGTGGTGCGCCTTTGCAAGCGATGAAGATGTTGCCATCGGGGCTTGACCGTGTGACCGCGCCTGCGGCGACGCCCACCCGCCCAAAGCCCAAAAAACGCTCCAAATCGAAGCCGTCGCACTGGGGTGAAAAGAAGCGCAAATCCAAGAAAAGGAAGGGATTTGGGCAGAAGCTCTGGTCTGAATTTTGGGACGAGATCGAGGATATTTTTGATTGACCCATTGAGGTGGGGTGTTCCTTGGGTGTTTCGATAATCACCAAGGCGGCCAACGCGAGTTATCCGGAAGCTTCGGGCTTGCGGTCAAAAGAACATACCACCACGGAAACTACCATTCCCCCCTTGAAAGGAACATGTTAGCGGGCCGCATGACTTATTCAGACGCGTATCTTCGCGATATCCTTTGCCGTACAAAAGTGATTGCCCAAGTTGGGGCGTCAGCTAATCCAGTGCGGCCGAGTTTCTATGTCGCGCGCTATCTGCGCCTAAAGGGGTTTCGAGTGATTCCTGTGAATCCTGGATTGGCCGGGCAGGAGCTGGGTGGGGAGTTGGTTTATCCCGATTTTGCCTCGATCCCGGATGCTGTGGATATGGTGGATATTTTTCGTAGATCAGAGGTTGTGCCAAGCATCGTAAAAGAAGCATTGGCGCGTTGGGATGAATTACAGACCGTTTGGATGCAGATTGGGATTGAGAATGCGGACGCGACTGCACTGGCCGAAGCACGGGGTGTGGAGGTTATTCAGAACCGGTGCCCCAAGATTGAGTATCAACGGCTCTTTGGTGAGTTGCGTATGGGTGGGTTCAATACTGGCGTGATTTCGTCTCGCCTGACGTTGTAGGGCGGGGGCCAGCCCCCGCACCCCCGAGGTATTTTGGGCAAGAGGAAGAGCTTAGCGGTTGGCTTTTTCTTCGATACCGGAGGTGCCTTGGCGGCGGGCGAGTTCTGCAAGAACGTCATTAAGGTGGACGCCGCTGGCTGCGAGCATGACCAGCAAGTGGTAGAGGACATCGGCGGCCTCCGACGTCAGGCGGGTTTTGTCGCCTTTGGTGGCTTCGATGATGGCCTCGATAGCTTCCTCACCGAACTTCTCGGCGCATTTTTCCGGACCTTGGGTCAGGAGTTTTGCCGTCCAACTGCTGTTTGGATTCGCTGATTTGCGGGCCTCGATGGTAGCGTAGAGATCGGAGAGGGTCATGTCTGCCTCACTGGGATGCCGGCCTTGGCCATATGTTCTTTGGCCTCAGTAATTGTGTAAGTGCCAAAGTGGAAGATGGAGGCAGCAAGCACGGCGGAGGCTCCTCCTTCGGTCACGCCTTCGACAAGGTGGTCGAGTGTGCCAACGCCGCCCGAAGCGATGACGGGGACGTTCACCGCATCGCTCACGGCGCGGGTGAGGGGCAGGTTGAAGCCGGATTTGGTGCCATCACGATCCATTGAGGTGAGCAGGATTTCCCCTGCGCCCTTGGTGACCACGGTTTTGGCGAATTCGACGGCGTCGATACCGGTTGGCTTGCGGCCGCCGTGGGTGAAAATTTCCCATTTTCCAGGCACCACTGTTTTGGCATCGATGGCGACTACGATGCATTGCGATCCAAAGCGCATCGCGGCTTCCGCGACGACGTTGGGGTTGGCCACGGCCGCGGAGTTGAAGCTGACCTTGTCCGCGCCTGCAAGCAGAAGATCTCGCACGTCATGGTGGGTGCGTACCCCACCGCCGATCGTCAGCGGCATAAAGCATTGTTCCGCAGTGCGGGTTGCCAAATCGAACATCGTGCCGCGGTTTTCATGGGTGGCTTTGATGTCCAGAAAACAAAGCTCGTCTGCGCCGGCGGCGTTATAGGCGATGGCTTGTTCCACCGGATCGCCCGCATCGATCAGGTCGACGAAATTGACGCCTTTGACGGTGCGGCCTTCGGCGACGTCAAGGCAGGGGATGATGCGGGTTTTGAGCATAGCGCGTCTTTAGCAGCGTTGGGGCCATGTGGAAAGCGGGCCTGCGGGGAGAGTTTTTGGGCCAAGATGGGAGGGCATTAGGCGTTTAGGGTGGCGAGCGCTTCTTTCAGGTCGATGGCCCCGTCATACAGCGCACGGCCGGAGATAGCGCCAGAAATGACACCGGTTTTCATGAGTGCTGTGAGGTCGGCCATTGATGAGACACCTCCAGAGGCAATCACGGGGATGTCGACCGCTCGGGCGAGGGCTTCGGTCGCGGCGATGTTGGGGCCTTTCATCGCGCCATCGCGGAGGATGTCGGTGTAGATGATCGCGGCGATGCCAGCGTCTTCGAAGGATCTGGCGAGGTCGGTAACTTGGATGTCAGTTTCCTCGGCCCAGCCTCTTGTCGCGACAAAGCCGTTGCGGGCATCGAGGCCCACGGCCACCTTGCCAGGGAATTCTTTCGCGGCTTCGCGTACCAGATCGGGGTTTTCGACTGCGACGGTGCCAAGGATGACGCGGGCGAGGCCTTTGTCGATCCAGCGTTCGATCGTCGCGAGGTCGCGGATGCCACCGCCGAGTTGCGCGGGCACTGGGCAGGCTTTCAATATCGCTTCTACCGGCGCGGCATTAACGGGTTCCCCTGCGAATGCACCGTTTAAGTCGACCAAATGCAGCCATTGGCACCCCGCGGCAACAAACTCTTTCGCTTGGGCTGCGGGGTCGTCGTTGAACACGGTGGTCTGATCCATATCACCGTGCACAAGGCGCACAGCTTGTCCGTCTTTGAGGTCAATCGCGGGGTAGAGGATCATTGGGCGACCTTTCTTGAGCAGTTTGGCGCCCCTATCGCAAGGGTGGCGGGGAATTGCAACGGACCCAACGTCATACTTGATTGAAACCGTCACCTGTTGGAAGGATTTCGCATCACCCTAGGGAGGACGGTATTATGAGAAAGATTGTTTTGGCACTTGTGGCCCTGTTTGGTTTTGCAACGGCGGCGGCGGCTCAGGATGCTGCAGTTGGTGTTTGGCAAACAGAACCAGATGACGGCGCTTTTGCGCATATCGCGATTTCGCCATGTGGCGGGGCATTTTGCGGCGTAATCCAGCGCGTGTTTGACACCAGCGGCACACAGATTGAGAGCGACAACATCGGCCTGCAAATTGTCATCGACATGGTTCCGAATGGCGATGGGTCCTATAACGGTCAGGTGTTCCGCCCATCTAACGGAAAGACCTACACCGGCAAGATGAACGTCAGCGGTGACCGGCTTGAGCTGAAGGGCTGTATTGCAGGTGGGCTTCTTTGTGCGAGCCAGAACTGGGTTCGTGCTGGCTGATTGCCAAGCAGAATAGTGAAATTAAAGGGCTCGCCGGAATGCGGGCCCTTTATTTATTCCGACCTTAGGCCCGTTTCGACCAACATACCGCGTCGCTTTGCTTCAAAATAAAAGCCGCGCGCATACCACATCACGGCTGTTTCTTCGCTGCCATCGGAGAGGAGCCAAGCGCCGCGCAGATATTTGCCAGCGTATTTTAGGTTGGTTTCCGCATCCAAAAGCTCTTCCGGCGGGCCGTCGTGCCCCATTGATCGAGCCGTTGCAGGCAGGATTTGCATGAGACCCCAATAGGGTCCGTTTCTGGCCCAGGGACGATGCGTGCTTTCGCGGATAATGACGCGGTGCAAAAGCGTGACGGGAATGTCATGGATATCGGCGTATTTGTTGATTAATGCGCGCAGTTCCGGCGTTTCATTCGGATGAAGCGGAATGGTATCGCGGCTCACTTGAACAACGGCAACGCGGGCCTCTTGTGGCGCGTCACGTCGCCCACACGCGGCGAGGGCTGCGATTGAGCAAACGAATAGGCGTCGGTGCATGTGCAAGTCCCTGCTTTTGGCTGACCCCACGATACGTCAAAGCTCAAGCCGGTGAAGAGGCTTACGGTGCCCACTGCAAGAAATTGCCGATCATCCGAAGGCCGGCGGTCTGGCTCTTCTCCGGGTGGAATTGCATCCCAATCACGTTGTCCTTGGCGACAATGGCTGTGACATCGTCACCATAATCCACATGTGCCAAAAGGTCCTTGGGATCAGTAACTTGCATGGCGTAGCTGTGCACAAAATAAGCGTGATCACCTGTCGAAACACCCTCTAAAACAGGGTGTAACCCGTTCAGAACCAAATTGTTCCAACCCATATGCGGGATTTTCAGGCTTGGGTCATTCGGTGCAATCCGATGAATGTCGCCCGCGATCCAGTCTAGTCCGGGGGTTTCCTGATACTCGTGACCCGTCGTCGCCAGCATCTGCATGCCGACACAAATCCCCATGAAAGGCACGCCACGCGTTTTCACCGCTTCGATCATGGCCTCAGCCAGATCACTGCGGGCGAAAAGTTCGTCTCGACAATGTGGGAACGCGCCGTCGCCGGGAAGCACAACGCGATCCGCTCTAGAAACAACATCTGCATCCGAGGTAACGACGATCTCGCCGCCGTCCACCTCTTTCGCCATACGTTCAAACGCCTTTTGCGCTGAATGCAGGTTGCCGCTGTCGTAATCGATCAGAACAGTGGTCACAGGGCGCCCTTTGTTGACGGGATCGCATCCGCTTTGCGCGGATCGGTTTCCAAGGCGTCCCGCAAGGCACGCGCGACGGCTTTGAAGGCAGCCTCGGTGATGTGGTGCGCGTTAAACCCGTGCAACTTGTCAATGTGCAACGTGATCATGCCATGCGTGCTGAGCGCTTGAAAAAACTCGCGCACAAGCTCGGTATCGAAGGTGCCAATCTTTCCGAACGGCAACTCCAGATTGCAGATCAGATAGGGACGTCCAGATAAATCAAGGGCACACCGGACTTGCGCATCATCCATCGCAAGATGGCAAGACCCGTAGCGCATGATCCCTTTTTTGTCGCCCATGGCTTCCGTTAGAGCCTGACCAAGTGCGATCCCAACATCTTCAACGGTGTGGTGATCATCAATGTGCAAATCACCATCCGCGCGGACGGTCATGTCAATCAAAGCATGACGCGACAATTGGTCCAGCATGTGGTCAAAAAATCCAACGCCGGTTTGGTTGTCGTAAACGCCAGTCCCGTCGAGATTAATCTCAACGGAGATATCGGTTTCCGCCGTCTTCCGCGTGATTTTTGCTTTGCGCATAACGATTGCTCCTGCTTTCGTGGATGCCTTATACCGAACCTACTTCGGTCGCCAAGCTGAGATCGGAAAAACGGTTGAATTTGTGGCATTTGTCGACCCATTCATAGCATTAGTAGGTCATAGTTCTGCCTTTCTGGTTGTGTAGTATGATCAAAGCGCTCGAGTAGTTGGAGTTTTCGATCTTGAAGGTCATCAGCGGCGATAGACGGATCGACGGTGTTTTGATCACCGAAGATGGTGGGTTTGACGACCCTGTCTTGTCGTTTCACCAGGCCAATACTCTTGGCACGGGCGTAACGGTTACTTTCAATTTCCTGACCGATTCCAACTTGCCCAATTTTGAGGTGATGAACGCCTCCCAGCGCAATGCGGTCCTCAATATTCTTGCGATGTTTGAAACCTTTGCGAACATCGAATTTGAAGAAGTCGCAGACGGTCAGGAAGCCGACATTCAATTTGGAAACGCGGCACTTGGGCAAGATGGCAGCGGGACGGTTGGTATCACGTATCTGTCCTTTGACACCATCGACGGAACCTACGGCTGGCTGGAAGATGTCGAGGTTTACTTGGCGAATGACGCCAGAGTGAACCCTTCGGAATATGAAAACCCGCAGCCCGATACCTTTGCTTATGGCGTGTTGATCCATGAAATCGGGCACGCTGTCGGTTTGGAGCATCCATTCTTTGGGATACGAACGCCGATCGGGACGGATAGTACCGAATATTCGATGATGTCCTATACGGATGGCTTCACCCAACCCGAAGAACCGCGGACGGTGATGCCTTTTGACGTTCTGGCTCTGCAATACCTCTACGGCGCGAACATGTCGCATATGTCCGGCAACACGCGGTATGACATCACGGAGTTCGAAGAGGGCAGCATCCAAACGATATGGGACGCCGGCGGGTCCGACACCGTTGATCTGAGCGCGCTTGGCGAAGCCGGCCCACGCTTTGGCGGACAGTCGCTGCACTACGTCGACTTGGATCGACTGATCGACACGGGGGCCAAGGTATATGTTGCCGAAGGCAGCAACCTAGAACATGTCGTTGGCAGCAACTTTGCGGATTGGGTTGTCGGAAACGGTCTCAATAACAACATCAATACTGGTCCCGGTGATGATCTGATCGAATCCCGAGCAGGTACGGATACTGTATCGGCCGGCAGCGGTGATGATTCCTTTATGAACTCTGCGGGCGACGATGTGTTCCGGGGCGAGGGAGGAGACGATCGCGCGTTGGGTCAAGCTGGAGACAATCTGTTCTACGGTGGGTCCGGCGCTGACGTTCTGCTCGGCGGTCTGGGGCAGGATAGTTTGCTTGGCGGCGGTGGAGATGATGCTATCGCCGGTGACGGGTATTCGACATATTTCGGATCGGACGACCGGCTCGACGGTGGTGCGGATGATGATCTTTTGATGGGTGGTTTGGGTGCAGATACCTTTGTGTTCCGACCATTCGAAGGGTCAGACACAATTGCGCGTTTTGATGTCGAGACGCAGGAAATTCTAGGTCGCGATTTTGAGATTGGTCAGGATTCTTGGATGCTGCTGGGATTTGGCTTTTCCGATGCGGACCAAGCCTTACAGGCGTTTTCAAACACCGCGAATGGCGCTGTCTTTTCTAGCTCCGGTACGACAATCCTCATCCGTGGTGTCACGGTTGAAGAACTGACCTCGGATAGTTTTGTTTTCGTCGATGTGGGGGCTTAATTGATGAAACATCAGATCAACCTAATTATTTCGTTAGCTGCGAGCGTCGCGCTTTCTGCTTGCGGCGGAAGCGGAACAGGATCGAACTCTGGGTCAATCGTTCGTGAACTCGTTCCGAACGGGCTAAACGACACATCTGTCACGAGGACGATTGAAGTGAGCGTCGTTGGTGCAACGGGAACTCAAACGGGCCAGTTTACACCATCTGAAGAAGAATTGGTTCTGGGCAGCGCCCGCATCTCTGTCGCCGAACCTTCCGTCAATCTTGGGCTTGGAAGCGTAACCGTCCTGGATGGCGACCGCTTTATCTATCTTCCGGTGCCGGATGGCACACCTACGCCGACTGGTGCTGTAAACTACTTCGGTCAAGGTTTGCTCGTGGTCAGCGAAGCCGATACCGGGACGGTTTACGAAGGCATCGCCGACACCAACGTTTCAGTGCGCTTCGGTGGTGCATCAAGCGGCTTGATCAGCTTCTCCAATTTTGACGGGCAGCAGCAAGTCGGTGCCCTCGCGCCTGCTTCCACGGCGGGCCAACGGCTGTCCATTCAGGGTATTTCGGCGCGTGCAAGCGGGCTAACTGGTGGGACCTCGATCACCAACAATACTTTCTCGGATACAGATTTTTCCGGCGGTGAATTTGACATCACTGGCACATTCGCCGGTGATGACTTCAAAGAAGTCGGAGGTCTTGTCGACATCGTCGCGACCAATGGCAGCACAGTTCGCGCAAGTTTTGGCGCTGCGCGCTAAACTCTGACGTTTTTCTGCTTTGGTGATCGTATTCTCTATGCCAACGTCACTCCGAAAGAGTAACGGCGCAGGCGGGCGTGCACCCCTAATGCGGAATAAGGGATAATTTGCATGAAAGTTGGCTTCATTGGGCTTGGGAACGTTGGCGGTAAGCTGTCAGGATCATTGCTGCGAAACGGTGTGGACCTCACCGTCCATGACCTCAACGAAGCTCTGGTCGATAGCTTCGTCGAAAAGGGCGCAAAGAAAGCAGATGGACCTGCCCAGCTGATGCGTGATTGTGATGCGGTCATCACTTGCCTGCCGTCCCCTGCAGCATCTGCCGCTGTGATGGATGAAATGCTGCCGCAAGTCACCAACGGCAAAATTTGGATGGAAATGTCCACCACCGATGAGGCCGAAGTGAAACGCCTCGGCGCACTGGTTTTGGAGCGTGGCGGAGCCGCAGTTGATTGCCCGGTCTCCGGCGGCTGCCACAGAGCGGATACCGGAAATATCTCTATCTTTGCTGGTTGCGATAGGGAAACTTTCGAACGCATTCTCCCTTTCCTTAAGACCATGGGTCGACGTGTCCTACACACGGGGGATTTGGGTTCGGCATCTGTCTTGAAGGCCGTGACCAACTACCTTGCCACCGCAAACCTGATCACCTGTTGTGAGGCTTTGGTCACGGCAAAGGCCGCAGGTATGGACCTGAACACAACCTATGAAGCAATCAAAATCTCGTCCGGTACGTCTTTCGTCCATGAAACAGAGAGCCAAGTGATCTTAAACGGATCGCGCGATATTTCGTTCACAATGGATTTGGTGAAAAAGGATGTCGGTCTGTTCAAAGAAGTCGCCGATCGGGCAAACGTCCCGTTGGAGATTGCGCCGATGCTCGTAGACATTTTTGACGACGGAATTGCACGCTACGGAGAACGGGAATTGTCTCCGAACATTATTAAGCGGCTCGAAGAAGCGACTGGTCTAGACATCCGCGCTCCAGGTTTTCCACCTGAAATGACCGACGACGAGCCAGAAGAGCCGGGGTATGAGGTCGTTCCTCTGGCTAGAGTGATCAGCCCCACCTAGTTGGTCCAGTTTGACTGTTAGTGCATGATTGGCCTGGGTTCCATCTGTATGTTGGTTTCCGGGGCCGGTGGGCGGTAGCCTAAGGCACTATGTGGTCGTTTGGTG